>Ga0214921_10007360_pt1 | contig 14714 bp, 11 predicted proteins | sample LL1505_MetaG_FD_177992 | JGI IMG/M metagenome (GOLD analysis project Ga0214921, IMG submission 177992) | Freshwater microbial communities from Lake Lanier, Atlanta, Georgia, United States - LL-1505 | ecosystem: Environmental > Aquatic > Freshwater > Lake | place: USA: Georgia | collected... | reverse complement strand
GTCCACGTAATAGGTGTTGATTTCCCGATACAAGGTGGTAAAAATTTCGATGTGTTTGGAAAGTTCAAAATAATTGTTATTCAGGGCCAGTCCACCTGCACCCAACAGAAGCATCCATGTCAGAATTCTCACCTTGGCCCAGGAGCGTATGTTGAAGCCTAGGTTCTTGGCGGAGAGTTGGGACCACCAACGACGAAAGGGTGATTTTGAAGAGTCAAAGTGCATGGCTTACGAATAGAAAATCAAAAGGTGAAAGTCAAAGTTAAGGAACAGGGTCGTGACCATGACCACCCCAGGGATGGCATCGAGCCAGCCTTCGTAGGGTGAGCCAGGAACCGCGCCAGGCCCCATGTCGCTGCAGGGCCTCGAGAGCATAGGCGGAACAGGTAGGATTGTACCGGCATGAAGGCGGCAGGTATGGGGAGAGCATGCTTCGGTATAAACGTACCAAAGCCATCAAAATGTATTTCATAATCGGCGACTACGGCTCCATCGCTGCATCCCTTGCCGTACACTCTCTTGGATCCGGTCAAAATCCAATATTTCGTTGGTGGAATAGACCAGCACGATGGCGGCACCCCCAGAAAGTCCTTGTTCAGCGTCGTGCCAATGTTGACGGTTCAATCGAAAGGCCTCTCGAATCCTGCGCCGAATCAGGTTGCGGTCCACAGCCCGCTTAAAACGTCGCTTGGGTACCGAAATGCCCAAACGTATGCCCAACTGCGGCAGTTCCGCCCTTTGGACGAGGTCATCCGGTTCCTTAAACCGAAATTGAAATGGGAATAAAAAGAATGATTTGCCTTCGCCAAAAACCTTGTCAAAGGCCCCATGGCCGCGCAAACTAGGCTGGCCTTGATGGGTTGGCATGGTTAAGATGCCGGCGATCAGGCCTTGTGGCGACGTTCGCTCGAAACCGAAAGCTTCTTGCGGCCCTTGGCTCTGCGGCGGTTCAAAACGGCCCTTCCATTGGCCGTTTCCATACGAGAACGGAACCCGTGCTTGTTGCGGCGCTTGCGGTTGGAGGGCTGGAACGTGCGTTTCATGGAGATGTGCGGTTTGCGAAGGGATGCAAAGATAAGCCATTCCGGTTGATTTTCGCCATCGCTACCTTTGGACATTCCAAACCTATCTGCGATGCCACCCATTCACTATTTTATAGGGCCCGACCCCATTAGGCCGCGTCACTTGAAGGTCCGCATGGAATGGACTGCATCGGGAGGGCAGACTACCCTGCGTCTCCCGCAATGGAGGCCTGGACGCTATGAGCAAGGGAATTTTACCCGGAATCTGGTGGACTTGCAGGTCAAATCCCCCCTGCGCCTCACCAAAACAACAGCCTCGGAATGGGTTCTGCAGCATGAGCCTGCAACTCACCTGGCTATCGAATACAGCTATTTCGCAAACCAACCCGATGCCGGGGCCTGCTGGGTGGACCGGGAGCTCCTGTACGTGAACCCGGTGCATTGTTGCCTATATATCCCTGGCCAAGAACATGAACCCTGTACCCTGCAGGTGGATGCCGGGGATGCTGCCGACCTGCGGCAAATTGCCATTGCATTGCCCAGCAAGGGAGAGCAGTGTTACGCGGCTTCCTCTTTCCACGAATTGGTGGACAGCCCCTTCCTGGTATCCTCCAGGCTTCATGAAATACGTTGGTCAGCCGAGGGTGTGAATTTTGTGTTATGGATTCACGGGGCGCAATTCCCTGAAGGCGATGAGGGCGGGCGCATTCTCCGGGATTTCCGGGCCTTCTGCAGCGAACAAATTTTGACCATGGGTTCTTTCCCGGTGGATAATTTTCATTTCATGCTGCTGGCCCTGCCTTTTTCGTTTTATCACGGCGTGGAACATTTGCGTTCAACTGTCATAGCTTTGGGCCCTCAACAACACCTTTGGAACAGCCTCTACAAAGAGCTGATGGGCGTGGCATCGCATGAACTCTTTCATGCCTGGAATATCAAGAGCTTCCGCCCGGCAGTCCTGCAAACCTACCGCTACGAAGGGCTTATGTTCAGCGAATTAGGCTACGTTTACGAAGGATTCACCACGTATTACGGGGACTTATTCTTGGCACGTTGTGGCGTCCTTAATTTCGAGGAATACCTCGACGAAGTGAATGCGTATCTCCTGCGTCACACCATAAACTACGGACGGTACAACCACGGGCTGCACGAGTCTTCCGTGGATACCTGGGTGGACGGGTACAGCAGCTTGCATTCGGCCCCGCATCGCCGGGTTTCCATTTATGCCGAAGGAATGCTCCAAGCCCTTCATTTGGATTTAACATTGCGCCATTGCAGCGGCAATACCCTAAGCTTGGACGATCTGATGCGGTTCCTCTGGCAAGAACATTGCCGAAACCCGAAGCAAGGGTACCGTGAAGCAGACCTTATTGCTTGGTGTGAGCGGCACCTTCCTGCGGCCTGCGATTGGACCTCGTACTTCCAAGAACATTATGCCCAGGCCATGTCCCTTGAGAATCGTTTGGCGGCCATGGTCCGCACAGTGGGTTGCGAAATGATCCTTGGCCCTTGCGAAGACTCGATCAAGCGGTATATGGGTATTCAAATGCTCTGGAACAAAGGTCTGCCCACGGTGGAGCATACGGTTCCCGGTTCTCCTGCGGCTATGGCAGGATTAGGCCCCGGGGATCGTTGGTTGGCTTGGCAAGTCGTAGGCCATGAATTGGCCACATCCCTTGATTCAGGGCCCATCATGCTGGATATGGACACCATCACCGACCCCTGCGTTCCCGGTGATTCATCCGATTTGCAGGCCAAGGCCAGGAAAATATTGCGGGTAACCCTCGTTAGTGCGGTGGGGGAGCCTAATGCAATGGCTGAGTGGCACGATGCGAATCCGGATCCAAGTTCCCTGTCCTTGGGAGCGAATCAGGCCCTCGCGGTACTCCATACCAATAGCCTAGGTCATTTCAGCATCGCATGGATGAAGGCAGTGGACGGTATGGCCTTCTATAACCACTACAAAATCACCCCCGACCAGCAAGCTACCGCGGAGCAATTGGCGACCCGCGCAGCTTGGATGGCTTCCGTGACTTGTTAGGCGTTAACCACGGTTCATCGACATCAGGAACTCTTCGTTGGACAAAGTACCGCGCATATGATTGAGCAAGAGCTCCATCGCTTCTTGGGAAGTCATATCGGCCAGGTGATTGCGCAGGATGTACATTTTCTTGAGCATGTCTTTGTCCAACAACAAATCGTCACGTCGTGTGGAGGATGCCGTCACGTCAATGGCCGGGTAAATACGCTTGTTGGACAATTTGCGGTCAAGTTGCAATTCCATGTTACCGGTCCCTTTGAATTCCTCAAAGATGACCTCATCCATTTTGGAACCGGTATCAATCAAAGCAGTGGCTAGGATAGTCAACGAACCTCCTCCTTCGATGTTACGAGCAGCGCCAAAGAATCGCTTGGGCTTGTGCAATGCATTGGCATCAACCCCGCCGGATAGAATCTTACCGGAGGCAGGTTGAACGGTGTTGTATGCTCTGGCTAAGCGTGTTATCGAGTCCAAAAGGATGACCACGTCGTGTCCGCATTCCACCATTCTTTTGGCCTTCTCGAGCACCAGATTGGCGATACGAACATGCTTGTCTGCAGGCTCATCAAAGGTTGAGGCAATGACTTCGGCGTTCACCGACCTTGCCATATCGGTGACCTCCTCCGGGCGCTCATCAATCAACAAGACGATGAGGTAAACTTCCGGATGATTGAAGGAAATGGAATTCGCTACATCCTTGAGGAGGATTGTTTTACCTGTTTTTGGTTGGGCCACAATGAGCCCCCTTTGCCCTTTGCCGATGGGCGTGAACAAATCCATAATGCGCATCGAGAGGTTCTCGGCGCGATGGGTCAAGCGAAGTTGCTCGTTGGGAAACAGCGGGGTCAAATAATCGAAGGGAACACGGTCCCTGATCTCGGCCGGGCTCAGGCCGTTGATGCTCTCCACTCCGGTGAGGATATAATACTTCTCACCTTCCCGCGGTGGCCTAACCTTGGCCCTTACGGTATCGCCCGGTTTGAGGCTGAAACTTTTGATCATGTGCCCGGGCACATAGACATCATCGGGGGAATTGAGGTAATGGTAATCGGAAGACCGCAGGTAGCCAAAGCCATCCGGGGTAGGCTCCAAGACGCCTTCGATTTGAATCACCGATTCGAAGGCGTAGCGATCCGAAGGCTTGGGATCACGCTTCTCCCATTCTCGGTTACGGTTCGCCTGGGGATTTCGAGCATCTTGAGGACCTCCTTGACGGGGCTCATTTCGTGGCGATGCACCGGGTCGGAAATCACCCCGCTGTTCGTTTCGAGAATCACCTCCGTGACCAGCCCTGAAACCCTGCTTGTCTGCAAATCCCTGCCTTTCGGAAGGTGACCCTCCTTGCCGCGGAGCAAATCGATCGGTGGAATGAGGGCCGGACCCTTCTTCTTGACGGGGTCCACGAGATCTTCTCGGAGTATAATCTTGGGGACTGGAAGGAGACCCGAATGAAGGTCCTGACGCGGAACCTTCCGAAGCATCTTCTTGCTCATCCCCGCGTTGCCCCTCTTCATCAGGAAGTTCGGTAGCCAAAGGAATGGCGTCGAACGCAAATTCAGGGGCGGTTTCGGGCTCTGGTTCCGGAATAACGGGCTCTGGACCTGTTTCGATTTCGGGCAAAATCGCTCGCTTTGCAGGATCCATGGGTGGGCGACCTCTTGGGCGGCGTGGCTCAACTTGGACTGGCTCGGTTACTGTCTCGGCTTGGACCTTGCGAGGTCGGCCTCTGCCTTTGGATTCGGACACAATAAGGATTTAGTGGAGTGGATAACTAAAAAATTCAAATTTCTGAACAACCTCGGTAAGGTTATTCGCAGCAGGATTCCAAGGATTGGATCAAGTTAATTGATAAGATTGGGAATTAAGGGGGGGTGAACCGGATTATCGGATATACCGAATGAGTTCGTGATTTCCTGCCCTTAGAATGACCAAAAGTAAATTGCGCTTCTTATATTTCCAAAGAAATTATCAATTTTTCGCTAAAATTGAAAGAAAATCTTCGTTTTCCGCAAATCTTTCTGTGCGTTCTATTCTGCTTGGCTTTGGTCGCCATGGATCACCTGGCACAGAACCCTAGCAAACCCTCGAATACCCCGCCCAAACAAGCCAAGGAAATCCTCCGAAAGGCCCAAGAAGTTTACAAGGATCAGCCTCATGAAGCCCTACGCCTCCTGCAACAAGTTCTGGTTCCAAACAAATTACCCGAGAAGTTACGTGGAGAGTATTATCTGATCAAAGCCAAAAGTTACCAGGTCCAAAACAATAGCCAACAGTGCATCACCCAAGCGCTTAAGGCAGAAGAAATTCTGACCCGCACCAACGATAGCAGCGGACTGATGAGCTGTTACATCGTGAAAGGAAATGCCTATTACCGATTGCTCGCTTTGACCGCATCGGCCGAATCCTATTTACAAGGCATGCAATTGGCCCGGAAATTGGGACGAACAGATGCGATTAATGCAGTAACATTGAATTTAGGTAATATTTACGCCCAACAAAAAGATTGGTCCAACGCCAACCGGTATTATCATGAGGCACTGACGCAATACAAGGCCGAAAACGAACCGTCAATGATTAGCTATGTCTATAATAATTTGGGAGTTATCGATGAAATGACTGGAAAATATAAATCTGCTTTATCAAAATATAACAAGGCCCTTAAAATTGATATTGACAGCAAAGATACCCTTGCAATCAGTTCTGATCTGTGCAATATTTCCGAGGTCTATTCCAAAACCGGTAAGTATGCCAAAGCCCTGGAAGGGTATAGGCAAAGTCTCCTGCTGGCCAAGGTTATCCAAAATAATGAATATATCGCTCAAATCCTCTCCAAAAAAGCAGAATGCCTGCACCGGATGAGAGGATCTCGCGATTCCATAACGGCCTGGTGCACGGAAGTCATCCAACTCTTTGAAACCAAGGCCTGCGATGATTTGCTCGTCCTCCGTCGCGCCCATGCCTTGATGGCCGAAGTGGTGGCCGAATCCTCGAATCCACGACAAGCCGTGGTCCATTTCAAAGCCTGGAGAGAACTCGATAGCCTTATCATGGCCAAGGAATCCGACCAACGCCTTTTGGAGATTCAAGGCTCCTACAACTCCGAACATCTGCAGCGTCAAACCGATCAATTGGCCTTCGAAAAGTCCCTCATGCAGGTCCAACAGGAGCGTTTGCAGGCCACCAACATGACCCTAATTGTCAGCATTTTGTTAGTAATCTTGGCAGCTGTCTTGGTTTACGTTTGGAAGAAACCAGCACCCTTGGGCAAGGAGGGCTGATAAGGAAGGGTTGAATTGGAATAAATTTGCCCTATAATTTTAGCTTCCATGTTGCAAATACCCTATCTCCGCGAACATCGCGATAAGGCTATCCAAGCCCTAATCACCAAGAAAGTGCCTCATGCAGAGCAGGCCCTGGAGGTATTGTTCAAGTTGGACGATGAGAGGCGGCGGGTGCTCACCCTTTGTGAACAAAACCAAGCGACCTTGAACCTTCAGGCCAAGGCTGTTGGCCTGGCGATGAAAAACGGCCAAACCCAAGAAGCCGAGCAAATAAAGGCCGAGGTCGTCATCCTCAAAGAACAAACCGCTGAATTGGATGCCCAAGTCCAGGCCCTGCAAGAGGAGATCCATCAACAACTCGTACGCTTACCGAATCTCCCGCATGCGTCAGTCCCCGAAGGCAGCGGACCTGCCGACAACGAGGTGGTTTTTCTGTCTGATCCAAATGCCGAAGATATACAGCGTTCCAAACCGCATTGGGACCTTGCCGCCCAGTATCGCCTGATTGATTTTGAGTTAGGGGTCAAAATCACCGGTGCAGGTTTCCCGGTCTATACCGGACAAGGGGCCAAAATCCAAAGAGCTTTGATTCAGTATTTTTTGGATTTCAATACGGCAGCGGGTTACACCGAAATTCAGCCCCCTATTTTAATCAACGAAGATTCAGGATTCGGTACCGGGCAATTACCGGACAAGGAAGGGCAAATGTATTTTGTCACAGAGGACCGTCTGTACCTTGCTCCAACAGCCGAGGTGCCTGTGACGAATCTATACCGGGATCTCCTGCTCCAAGAAAACGAATTACCTATTCTTAACACTGCCTACACGCCATGCTTTCGTCGGGAGGCCGGATCCTATGGCAAAGACGTCCGCGGTCTTAACCGTTTGCATCAATTCGATAAGGTCGAAATCGTGCAAATCACTCATCCCGAACAGAGTTATGCTGTCCTCGAAACGATGAAGAACCATGTAGCTCAATTGGTTTCCAGCCTTGGGATGCCCTTTCGTATCCTCAAACTCTGCGGAGGTGATATGGGGTTTGCCTCAGCCCTGACCTATGATTTTGAAATTTGGAGTGCAGGGCAGAATCGCTGGTTGGAGATTTCATCGGTAAGTAACTTCGAGAGCTTCCAAACCAACCGACTTCGCCTCCGCTTCAAAGAAAAAGAAACCGGTAAAAATCGCTTGGCCCATAGCCTTAACGGTTCAGCCTTGGCATTGCCTCGCATCCTTGCGGCCTTGCTGGAGTATTACCAAGAAGACGATGGTATCCGCATTCCCGATGCACTTTTGCCCTACACCGGCTTCGCAAAAATTACCCACCCAGGCATTTAAGGGCAGACAGGTATTTGGTCAAGCTCAAATAATTGAGTTTAAATACCGAAGAAGTTGGACACGCGGTGATCTCCACAATTCCCGCTTCCACCAAAAGACCGAGGTGATGATGAGCCAATGAGGAGTCTATACCGAGTTTGGTTGCGATGTCATGGGCGGTGAGTTCCAAATGGCGATGCAAAAGGGAAATAATCGACTGCCGAAGGTCTTGTTTGAGGCAATGAACCAAAGCATACGCTTCCCGGACTTGCTCAAAACTCAATCTCTTGACCACTGCTTTCACCATCCACTAAGTTATTCTATTTTTTGCACAATTTGAATCATTTGCTGATAAATTCTAGGAGTTCAAGGTTGAATATGAAATTATCTTTGAAAATGATTCATATTCTCATGTCCGGGGGCAGTGGTACCCGCCTATGGCCCTTATCCAGGCTACGGATGCCCAAACAATATCTTCCTTTGGTGGAAGGCCAATCCTTGTTCGAAAACACCGTCACCAGACATACCGAATTGTGCAGTTCCCATATCGTGGTCACCAATGCAAGCCAATTTGCCTTGGCCAAACGCCAAATGGGCCAAGCCGAAACAACGTACATCCTGGAATCGGTGGGACGCAACACGGCACCTGCCATTGGAATGGCCTGTCGCCTCTTGCCCGAAGAAACTGTGGTATTGGTAACTCCCTCCGATCATCTGATTCGCGACGTAGAGGCTTACCATCGTGCTGCACGACAAGCCGCTGAATTGGCCCAACAAGGCTACCTTGTGACCTTCGGCGTTGAACCCGAATACCCGGAAACCGGCTTCGGTTATATCCAAGCGGAAGGTTCCGTGGTGTTGGCCTTCAAAGAAAAACCCGATGCGAACACTGCGGCTTCGTACATCGAGCAGGGCGGGTACTATTGGAACGCAGGAATTTTCTGTTTTCAGGCCGGGGTTTACTTGCAAGAGCTTCAACGTCTTGCCCCGGATTTGCATCAGGCCGTCATGGGTTCTTCAAGCTTGGAAGGTCGTCCTGATATAAATCAATGTTATACGCCAAGTTTAAGCGAAATGATGGCAATGACCGATATCAGCATCGACTATGCGGTGCTGGAACACAGCGACAAGGTCCGCGTGGTACCATGTCGGATGGGATGGTCCGATTTGGGCAGTTTTGATGCCCTCGATGCCGAATTCCCCAAAGACGACCAAGGGAATACCCTCAGCCATTCCGCCGATCTGGCTTTGGAATCCCGTAACAATTTACTTCTTAACTTCGGCGCTCAGCGCGTGGTCATCCAAGGCCTTGATGAGGTCTTGCTTGTGAATACCGATGACTCCATCTACCTGGGCCGTAAGGGTCAAAGCCAAGGCCTGCGTGATGTCGTCAAAGTCCTTCAAAAGGAAAAATCCCCCTTGCTTCAAGCGCATCGCGAAATGGTAACCTCCTACGGATCGCTTCGCTTGATTGACCGTAATGAATCTACCATGATTCTTGAGTTAACATTCAATGAAATACCCCAACAGGGAATAACTCTCACTGCGCAAGATCTCATGGATCATCCACTCATCGCCCATGCGTGGCAGAGCATACTTTCGGATGACACCATTGGTTGTTTGACCTTGGGCAGTTCCAATGAACCTGCTGGATCTTCGAATGCGGTGAGCCTCCACCAATGGAGCCTTGAAATTTCGAAGGCCAGCAAAATACTCGCTGTCCTGCAGCGAAACTCCGGATAGCGCTTACTTGACAGGGCCTTCCTGGTCAAGCAGGTAGAGCAAAGCCGCCATGGAAGCAGCACCCAATTCCAATTCGCGGCGATTCACCGATTCAAAAACATCTGTGGCGGCATGGTGGTAATCGAAATACCGTTGCGACTCCGGAACCAAGCCGTAAAGCTCGGTGCCCTGCGGTCGAAGGAAACCGACATCCACACCGCTACCCCCTTTGCGAATGGAATAAACCCCGTAAGGTTCCAGCCATTTGAGCCAGGGTTGTAAGGCCTGTATCCGTTCTGCGGTGGCTTCGCTCGAAAATTCTCTTGGAGCAAATCCGCCTCGGTCGGATTCAAGACCAATAAGTTGCTTTTCACCCGATGCCGCAGACCACCGCGCATACTCTGTTGCGCCTCGGGTGCCGTTTTCTTCGTTCATGAACAAGACCACCCTCATGCTTCGCTTCGGCTTGTAGCCCACTGCTTTGAGCAAACGTAAGGCTTCCACCGAATGGGCACAACCGGCACCATCATCGTGAGCTCCTTCTCCAACATCCCAAGAATCCAAATGTCCCCCCACCACCATCCAGGCTCTGGGGCGATCCGAACCGTACCAATCGCCTATAACATTGTACGACAAGGTATCGGGCAACTGTAAACAAGAGGTCGTAAACTCAACCTTCGGCCTTTTGCCCAACCTTTTGAGTCGGAGCAAGGTTTTGGAAATCCATTCGGCATCCACCGTACTCACTGCCGCTGCTGGAATCTTAACAGTGGCATTTCCGTATTGCATGGAACCGGTATGCGGAAACGTATCCAGCGTATGGGTTAGGGATCGGATCAAAACCCCAACCGCCCCCTTGGCAGCAGCCAATCTGGCCCCATCAAAGCGGATATCGATGCATCCGCCGTAACTCCCGAATGCGCTAACAAATCGTTGATCAAAGGGCTTATTCAAGAAAACGACCCTGCCAGTGACTTGCAACGAATCTGCCTCTTCCAATTCCTTGAGCGTCCCGAATTCAATAATCTCCCCGCGAATGCCGTCAGGTCCGGTACCCACCGAACCGCCCAAGGCCAGCATACGCAATCGGTAGGGTTCAGCATCCCCTGTGAAGACCTGACCATTTTCCGCGGCTCCACGAACCCAACGCGGAACCATTACCGGCTGCAGCCAAACACAATCCAAACCCAACCCCTGGAGGTAATCCCGCATCAACAGTACAGCACGTGCTGCACCTTCCGAGCCTGACAAACGATGGCCTGCCTTTTTGCATAAATCCCGCAGCAAGGGGTATGCCCTTCCGCTGACCAATGCGGAATCAAAAACCTGACGTATAAGTTTAGCCTTCGCATCAGCCTCACCGATTCCCTCCCCTCCGTTGGTCACGGAGGCCAACGATTGCCGAGGAATCCCTGCCAACAAAAATGCAAGAGCCATCATCGGCGCCAGGAAGAAATTTAAACGAATAGACTGCATAATAATCGGTTCCAAAGGTTGAATAACAGAGGCCTACCTTATAATTCCACTTCAAGGGCCTTAACCCCTGGTAAGACCTGCCCTTCGAGTAATTCCAACAAGGCGCCGCCTCCGGTTGATACATAAGAAACCTGGTCTTCCAACCCAAACGCATGAACAGCGGCGGCAGAGTCACCGCCACCAATCAGCGAAAAAGCACCCAGACGCGTGGCATCAGCCACGGCCTGCGCCATCGCTCTGGTACCTTCTTGAAAATTAGAGAACTCAAACACCCCTGCAGGGCCGTTCCAGAGCAAGGTTTGGGAATTCGCCACACGATCCCTCATTACCCGAATGCTCTCGGGACCCAAGTCCAAGCCCATCCACCCTGGGGGAATCCGATGGTTGTCCACCACTTGCCTTGGGGCTTCGTTGGAGAAGGCATCCGCAGCCACCGAGTCCACCGGAAGCACCAATTCCACCCCCATTTCGGCGGCCTTGGTGAGCAAAGCTTTAGCCGTTTCCACCCGATCGTCTTCACAAAGCGAAGCGCCAATTTCGCCGCCCATGGCCTTGCAGAAGGTATAGGCCATACCGCCAACGATGAGCAAGCGATCCACTTTGGATAACATATTTTCGATCAAGAGCAGTTTATCCGATACTTTGGCGCCCCCCATGATCGCCGTGAAGGGCCTGGAGGGATTGTTCAGGACCTTGGTCGCTTGGTCCAATTCTGCTTTCATCAGAAAACCTGCAGCCTTTTGTTGAGGATAAAATCTTGCTATGGTGGCAGTTGAGGCATGTTCCCGGTGGGCGGTACCGAAGGCGTCGTTAATATAACAATTTCCGTGCTTAGCCAATTGAGCCGCAAATTCCGGGTCTCCGGATTCTTCTCCTGCATGAAAGCGCACATTTTCCAACAAGAGTACCGAACCAGGCTGTAAGTCTGCAGATGCCTCCAAGGCCTCTTTCGAAATGCAATCCGAGACGAACCGAACTTTTCGATTCAGCACCGACTCCAATGAGGAAACAACATGGCGAAGAGAAAAGCGGTCTTCTGCTGCTCCTTGAGGTCTACCCAAATGCGAGCACAAAACCAAGGAAGCCCCTGCATTAAGCACGTACTCCATCGTCGGCAAGGCTGCACGAATCCGTGTCAGATCCGTGGGCAACAAGGTCTCTTTGTCCAGCGGCACATTGAAATCAACCCTCATCAAAACCCTGGCCCCTGCCAACTCCAATTGCTCCGGCGAAAGAATCATGGTCCGGGCGTCAAGCAATTCTCTGGGCCAAATCCGCAATTCGGGCAGAATATCCGGATTCGTTGTCGTACCAGCCTACCACTTTCACTGTATTCCCAATCACCATGGTCAAGGCCGCGTCAAAAATGCAAGAATGGGTGTTGCCCAAAATATCCACCGAGACAATGGGGTCGGTTTGATATTCTAGTATTCCGGACATAGGCCCTGCAGCCGCGTCCGAAAAAGCCTGATTGATCTGATCAACGGTGGCAGGTTTGCGGAGGATCGCCGTGAAATCGGTCACCGAACCATCCGGAATGGGAACCCTCATGGCGTTCCCGTTCAATTTGCCCTGCAAATGAGGCATCACCAATCCCACGGCTTTGGCGGCACCTGTAGAGGTGGGGACGATGCTGCATGCGGCGGCTCTTGCCCGACGAAGATCCTTGTGGGGGGCATCTTGTAAATTCTGATCGGCCGTATAAGCGTGTATGGTCGTCATGAAACCGTTCTCAATGCCCCAATGCTGATCCAATACCTTCACCATGGGGGCCAAACAATTGGTGGTGCAGGAAGCGTTGGAAAGTATTTGCTCCGAACCGTCCAGGCTCTCGTCGTTAACACCCAGGACCACGGTTTTCATGTCCCCGGTCGCAGGCGCAGAAATAATCACCTTCTTGGAACCAGCCTGCAAATGCAAGCCTGCCTTGGCCATATCGGTAAAGCGTCCGGTGCACTCAATGACCACATCCACGCCAAGATCCAACCAAGGCAACTGGGCGGGGTCCTTTTCGGCATAAATACGAATAGGTCTTCCATCGACGACCAAAGAATTCCCTTCAACCGAAACATGACCGTGAAAACGGCCATGAACGGAATCGTACTTGAGCAAATGTGCCAAGGTCTGGGGATCGGTCAGGTCATTAATTGCGACAACCTCAAGACCTGGCTTACCAAGGAGGTATTTGAAACTTAAACGGCCAATTCTCCCAAATCCGTTGATGGCGATTTTTTTCATAGGGAACGATTTGATAAGGTTATTTAGAGGTTGAAAGTACGGCAGATTGGATGGGGGGCCATGGCCAAGAAGCCAAATCAAGCCCATTCTTATCGAAAAATCGAAACTTAGTAGCCCGTAGGGGAATCGAACCCCTGTTACCAGAATGAAAATCTGATGTCCTAACCCCTAGACGAACGGGCCAAAAAGCGTCGCAAATATAAGGCCCTCGGTCTCAAATACGGCAACCAGGCTTGGGCAGCCCCAAAAAAGGACAAAAACCCATTTCCGCAAATTGGTTGGAAAAACCAAAATCAAGCGTGCATGAGAAATCACCTCAAACGACCAACCTCAAAAAGCCAGATGAATTTGTTTTCCAAACCATCGGACTAATCTAATCAAGGTAAATTCAAATATCTGCAAACATCCTTCCATTTGATCGCAGCCAAAACAGACGGTCATGGAGTCAAGCCAATCTCTAATCTTCGAATTAGACATCAACTTTTGCTGGCTTTTTGAAGACTTTTCAAGAAAGTACAAAAATTTTCTCGACATTCTTTTCAAAAAAATATTTCTTAGCCCTAAACAAAGCTATCCTCTCAAGATGTTCGGGTAAAGGAAATGAAATCAAGAGTCTAGTGACCGCGGTGTACTTTTCGATCAATCTTTTCTCCAAAACAAAAAAAAGGGGTTGGGACAGAATCGCTTGGGTAATGAATCTATAAAATCATTGTAACATGCTAATTTATAATATATTAATGGATTCTTATCAGAGCCAATACCCAATGAAATTGAAATAAGATTGATCCCTAAAGAATCCAGAATGACCTTGAAGCAGCATTCAAAAAAAGCGAAGGACTACAACGCATCGATAGAAAAATAGATCCACCTCTCGACGAAAAAACAAATTCATTACGAATCAAAGGAAGAAAAATTTGATGCAAAAATTAAAATGATGGTTGAAAATTAAAATTTAGTTGTATACCTTTGTATCAACATGAGTATTTCAACCTAAACCTGTTGAAATTTCGTTTGATTATTCTAAACAAACTACTCACCATTTGGTCCAACTGCACAGATCCTTTGTGCATCGCAGCGAATCGTTGGACCTCGTTCACTCTTTGGATTCAAAAGGGTACGGAAATTATCACCCGTTTTGGGCGCAACATCGTATATAATTTCATACACTTTAATGCCAATTTAACAAATTGATATTCAAGTGCTTAATTCAATATTGATGATCCTATTTGTGGTTTTCCTCACTTATCCACATTTTTTATTGGTCTTCCGTCAGCTTTGCGGATTGTACAAAGCGCCTTTTTTTTCCTTCAACTAAACCCAAACTAAAGTGGAAAAAAAATCAACCAAGCCGGCAGCAGCCGCTAAAGCTGCTCCTAAGAAAGCCGCTGCTCCTAAGAAAGCCGCTGCTCCTAAGAAAGCTGCTGCTCCTAAGAAAGCTGCTGCTCCTAAGAAAGCTGCTGCTCCTAAGAAAGCTGCTGCTCCTAAGAAGGCCGCTGCTCCTAAGAAAGCTGCTGCTCCTAAGAAAGCCGCTGCTCCTAAGAAAGCCGCTGCTCCTAAGAAAGCCGCTGCTCCTAAGAAAGCCGCTGCTCCTAAGAAAGCCGCTGCTCCTAAGAAGGCTGC
>Ga0214921_10007359_pt1 | contig 14714 bp, 15 predicted proteins | sample LL1505_MetaG_FD_177992 | JGI IMG/M metagenome (GOLD analysis project Ga0214921, IMG submission 177992) | Freshwater microbial communities from Lake Lanier, Atlanta, Georgia, United States - LL-1505 | ecosystem: Environmental > Aquatic > Freshwater > Lake | place: USA: Georgia | collected... | reverse complement strand
GGTTAGTCACTTTCGCCAGCAAGGCATGGTGTGGGCTTTCGATGCGAAGGTTGAAGACACAAAGCTTGCTGCCACTTTCTCGCGGCGCTTCTTTGCCAGCGCTTTGAAACATGAATTGCTGTTGCGACCCATTGGTACAACTGTGTATCTGATGCCGCCCTATGTATTGAGCGATTCAGACGCTGGTTTTTTGGCCGAGCGTTTGCAAACCGTTTTTGATGAAGTCATCCGCGCATGATCTTTTCTGAACTGGATGCATTGGCATCAAAACTGTCGGCGTTGGAGACGCAAGGCTTGCGTCGGGAAAGGCGTACTGTGGAGTCCGTCTCGCTAGGGCATATGGTGGTGGACAGCCAACGGTTACTGACCTTCAACAGCAATGATTACTTAGGCTTGGCCTCACATCCACAGGTCGTCGAGGCCCTTAAGGAGGGCGCATCTTTGTATGGTGCAGGTAGCGGTGCATCGCATTTGATCAGTGGCCATTCACAAGCACATGATCGACTGGAAGAATTGCTGGCCACATTTTTTTTGTCGCATCTACCCTCTGCCAGAGCGCTGTATTTCAGCAGCGGTTATATGGCGAACTTGGGTGTGCTGACCGCATTGGCGGGTACTGCCTCAGGCGACATCAGCTTTTTTTCGGACCAATTGAATCATGCATCCTTGATTGATGGCATACGCCTGACCCGTGACCCTTTCCAAATTTATAACCACGCAGATATTGCTGATTTATCGCTGAAACTGTCTGCTTGTCAAAGCGGCACCAAGGTGGTGGTGACGGATGGGGTGTTCAGCATGGATGGCGACATCGCACCAATGCCAGAACTGCTTCGTTTGTGCGAGCAACACGGCGCATGGTTGCTGGTGGATGATGCACATGGGTTTGGTGTTTTAGGCGATACCGGTGCTGGCGTGTTGGAGCATTTCAATTTGAGTTCTCCTCAATTGATCTACATGGGCACCCTTGGCAAAGCTGCTGGCGTGTCTGGCGCGTTTGTTGCTGCGCATGCACACTTCATTGAATGGCTGGTGCAACGATCACGTCCCTATATTTACACCACGGCGGCAGTTCCAGCACTGGCGCATGCGCTGTTGACCAGCTTGCGCATCATTCGCGGCGAAGAGGGCCAAAGACGACGATTGCATTTGACATCATTGATTCAACAACTGTCGACTGCGCCTGTTCCTGCTTCTTGGAAGCGCATGGATTCAATGACGCCGATTCAACCCATGGTGTTGGGCAGCAATGCGCAGGTGTTGAAGGCCTCTGCAGAATTGAATCAGCAAGGTATTTGGATCAGCGCGATCCGTGCGCCAACTGTCCCCGTCAACACCGCCAGATTGCGAATCACCTTGTCGGCCGCTCATACCTCGCAAGACGTTGACCAATTGGTACAGGCCATTTCGAGTACTGCTCAATCATGAATCAACCATTGCCTCTGCATCCCTTTTCCTGTTTTGTCACCGGTACCGATACAGAGATCGGCAAGACCTTGGTGGCGTCTGCGTTGGTATACCTTCAGGCGCAACGTGGCCATCGTGTGGCTGCAATGAAGCCTGTGGCTGCCGGTACAGAGTGGCGCAATGAGCGCTGGTGCAATGAAGATGTGGACCATCTTGCAGCATGCGTTTCTGTCTCACTGCCTCAGCAGCTGACTACGCCTTATTTATTCAAAGCAGCTGCAGCGCCACATATCGCTGCTGGTTTGGAAAACATACGGATAGAACGCTCACACCTACTGAGTTGTTATGAGCAGGTCAAGTCGCAAGCAGATGCCTTGGTGGTCGAAGGTGTGGGTGGGTTTTGCGTTCCATTGAATGACAGCTATGACACTGCAGACATGGCCAAAGATATGAACTTACCAGTGGTGCTGGTGGTTGGAATGCGTTTGGGTTGCATTAATCAGGCCTTGTTGACTTCCGAAGCGCTCGCCTCAAGAGGCTTGAAGCTCATGGGGTGGGTGGCCAACAGCGTAGACAAGCACATGTTGTACGCGCAGGAAAATATTGAAGCCATTGCGCAAAGAATCAATGCACCGTTATTGGGGTCCATTCCCCGACTGGAAGTGGCCAATGCAGCCTCAGCAGCGACTTTTTTTAAACCCTGAAGAAGCAAAGAATTCGGATGCTTAGATGAATTCCAGGCTCAACACAAACCTAAAAACTATCAATGGGCTAGCTTCAAACCATTGATTTTCATCAGCAGATAGATATGTTGAAGTTCGGCTTTTTCACAGTCGGGTGCCCCCACCCAACGCGCCAAAGCAGAAGCTGGAATGTGAGTTCGCTTTCCCTCTAAGTCAACTTCCACACGGAAATAACAGGGTTCCAATTCATGAAAAGCAATGACCGTTCCCCAGCGCCCAATATGCCAAGGCTTACGGATCACAACCACTTGATCGCCAGGACGGGCAAGCAAATCCAGGTTGTCCTCAAAGGCTTGCTGGATTTCCACACTGGAGGTTTTGGCGCTTGCTTTTGCAAAATTGTTAGCAAATTCAATAAATTGTTCAGCATTCATACCTCAATGTTCGGCTTGAGATGGCATTTTCTTGAGTGTTTCTTTGTGCAAAGGCGATAAATCGGGGTTCACCCCCCGGCGCTCATCAAACACAAAGCAGTTGCCGCTGTAATGGGCGCTGCCCACCTCTTCAAAGTATTTGAGAATTCCGCCTTCTAACTGGTAGACCGTCTCTAAGCCCTGTTCCCGTAAGTAAATCGCTGCTTTTTCGCAGCGTATGCCGCCGGTGCAAAAACTCACCACGGTTTTGCCTTGTAGATCACCTAAATGTTGACTGGCAGCAGCGGGAAACTCGCTGAACTTGTCGATGCGCCAGTCCAGTGCACCCACAAAACTGCCTTCGTCCACCTCAAAGGCGTTGCGCGTGTCCAGCGTCACCACAGGGCGGCCTTGGTCATCATGGCCATCGTCCAACCAGCGTTTCAAGGTGGCTGCAGCCACCGCAGGAGCCCGGCCGGTTTGCGGCTGAATCGCGGGGTGGTTCATGCGGATGATTTCGTTTTTCACCTTCACCAGCAGCTTGCGAAACGGTTGGGTAGCCGACCAGCTTTCTTTGGGCGTGATGCTGGCTAAGCGGGGATCTTGCTGCAACCAAGACACAAAGTTCCGCACCGCTTGAGCGGGACCTGCCAAAAACAGGTTGATGCCTTCTTCGGCAATCAACACCGTGCCTTTCAGGGAGTGTGCGCTGGCTTGTGCATGGCAAGCCTCACGCAAGGCCGCTGTGTCGCTGATTTCAGTGAACTGGTAGGCCGAGATATTTAAAACAGGTAACGCAGGGTTCACCGCTTCCTCATCCAAGCCAAGCCTGCCGAGGTGCCTGATGCCCCCAGTGCGGGGCGGTATTCACAGCCCACCCAGCCTTGCCAATGGTTGGCGGCGATAACCTCTTCCATCACTTTGAACACGGTGTCGTAGTGCAATTCACCGGTATCGGGTTCGTGGCGCTGAGGCACACCTGCGATTTGGAAATGCCCCACTTGGCCCCTGGGGAGGTAGTGGCGGATTTTTTTCTCCACATCGCCTTCGACGATTTGGCAGTGGTAAAGATCGAACTGCACTTTCAAATTAGGCATGCCCACCTCTTTAACGATAGCGTGGGCATCGTCTTGGCGGTTCAAAAAGAAGTGCGGAATATCGCGTGTGTTAATGGGTTCAATCAACACATCACGCCCAGCGCCTTGGGCTTGCTCGCAGGCCCAACGCAGGTTGCTGATGTAGGTGTCGCGCAAAGGGCCGGGCGTGCGGGCATAGGGGCCACTGGTGCTGAGATCGGGGGGCAAGCTACTTGCCACCCGCAACTCGGCCGGCACCAAGCCTGCCATCACATGGATACGTGGGCAGTTCATCACCTCGGCGTACTCCAGCGCGGTTAAAAAACCGCTGCGAAATTCGGCCTCATGACCCGGCAAGCAAGTCGTACCTCGCACCCCTTGCTCCCAAGCGTGAGTCATACCTGCACGGTCAGTGCCGCCGGGAGGTGCGTTGAACAGCACTTGTTGCAAGCCGTTGTCGTTCAGCGCTTTGGCCAAATCGTGTGAGTCAAATTCGTAGGGAAACAAGTACTCGACGCCTTTGAAACCATCCTGGGCGGCGCTGGCAAAGCGTTCGCTGAACGACACATCGTTATATAAAAAAGACAGGTTGGCAGCAAAGTGCAGCATGGGGACTCCTTGGGTTACCAATGGGCGCCAAAGGTTTGGCGTAGTTCTTCAATCTGCGCGTCGCTCAAAGGGGAAGCAGTGCAAAGCGTTTGCAAGCGTGCGGTTTCTTCCAACTCTTCCAGCGTGGCCATGGCCTGGGCGGGGGTGTCATGCCAGACATTAGGCCCCAGCTTTGAAAGCATGACTGCATGTAAAGGCAGGGCTTGCTCGGCGTAGCGGGTGATGGTGCGAGACACCACTTTGGCAACTTCGGGGTCGCCGGGGCGGTGGTAGTCGACCAAGGGCACATGGCCTACCTTCATCACAAAGTAGGGCGTGATGGGCGGCAGCAGCTCTGCGCCAAGCGGCGAGGGCAGGGACTTATCGCGCAGGCTTAACGCCGTCAAGTTCGTGCTGTGGGTGTGGATGATGCAACGGGTGTGCGGCGACAAACCTTGCGCAGCAGCGTAAATGGCTTGGTGAAGCGACAAGGTTTTGCTGGCTCGTTGGCCACTGCGTTGGGTGCCATGGGCGTCTACAAAAGCCAGTTCTTCGGGCTGTAAGAAACCCAGACAGGCGTCGGTGGGGGTGATGAGAAATCCATCATCCAAGCGAACGCTGATATTGCCTGCGCTGGCATGCACATAGCCCCGCGCAAACAGGCTTTGACCAATGCGGCATATCTCTTCGCGAACAGCGGCGTTATCTGTGGAAAAATTCATAGGGGGCAATTAAAGCACTGGGCCGTGCAGGCTTTGAAAAGCCTTGGTGAAAAAGTCGGGTGTGCCAAAGTTGCCCGACTTCAAGGTCAGGTGCAAACCCGAGGCTGGGGCCGAGGGACTGTGGGCGTGGCACCAAGGAACACCTGGGTCAATTTGCCCACCGATGTGCATTTGGGTCACCAGCAAAGCCTGCACACAAGCCCCCGAGGTTTCACCACCTGCCACTACCAACTGCCCCACACCCATGGTCACCAAGCCTTGGGCAATGTGCGCCAACACCTGTTCCATGCGTTCACCCGCTTCGGCTTGGCCCAGTTGGGCTTGCACCGCCTGTACTTGCTTTGCATCGGCGGTGGAATACACCAACACCGGCCCCAGTGGCAGATGCTGTTGGGCCCATTGCAATACGGGCGCGGCAAGCTCGGCCACAGAAGCGTTAGCAGCCCACTTTAAGGGGTCGAGTTGCCAAGCTTGATGGGGGTGTTGTTGCAAGAAATGCCCAACCTGCCCTTGGGTAGCCAAGGAACAACTGCCGCTGACAATGGCTTTCAAACCCACCGCAGGGGGCAGTTGCGCATTGACGGCAGACGGTGCGATGCCCCAGTTGGCGGGTAAAGCAATGGCCACACCCGAACCTGCCGTAAGCAAACGCATATCTTTCAACGCGGGGCCAAGCCTATATAAATCGTCATTAGACAAGGCATCCACCACGGCAATGGAAACACCTTGGGCTTGTAATTCTGCGATGCGTGCGGTCACGGCAGCAGCACCAAGCGCTACGGTTTTAAAGTCAATCAAACCCACTTTGCGTTGGCACTGGGCTTGCAGCACAGTTACCAAATTGGCGTCGCGCATGGGTGTGAGCGGGTGGTTTTTCATGCCACTGTCGCTCAGCAATACGTCGCCCACAAACAAATGGCCTTTGAACACCGTGCGTTGGTTGTCCGGGAAAGCAGGGGTGGCTATGGTGAACGGGCAGTTCAGTGCGTCCATCAGCGCCTCGGTGACAGGGCCAATGTTGCCGCGCACATCGCCGCTGTACCAGCTGTCAAAAGTAGAGCAGTATTTGAAATACACCTGCTGAACCTGCTGATCTTGCAACCATGCCAAAGCTTCAAGCGACTGCTTCACAGCATCAGCTGGGACAATGGTGCGGGATTTCAGCGCCACGATCACTGCATTGCAATCGGCGGGCAGGGCCTGGGTGGGCACACCAATGGTTTGCACCACCCGCATGCCAGCACGTACCAGGTTGTTGGCTAAATCGGTGGCACCTGTGAAGTCGTCGGCAATGCAACCCAGCAGCAAGCTCATGGCTTAGACATGCGTTTGATTCTTGGGAAGCGATTGGCCGGCTTGGCGGAAAGCGTGTGCATCTGTGGTGGCTTGGGTGAAATATGCCTCGCAGCGGGATAGGTGACGAGCCTTGACCCCAGCACTGGCTCCACAGTTAGGGCTGCTTGGTTCCCCACCTGACCCGGTTGGCCGCTTCCCCATGTGGGAAGGCCCGTCGAGGCAAATTGTACGCCCCGTAGAATCAAGCCATGTCCTATCTGGTGCTCGCTCGCAAATACCGTCCCAAGACCTTTACCCAATTGGTGGGTCAGTCGCACGTTGTGCAAGCGCTCACCAATGCCTTGCGCTCACAACGCCTGCACCATGCCTATTTGTTCACTGGCACGCGTGGCGTGGGCAAAACCACTGTCTCGCGTATCTTGGCCAAGTCATTGAACTGTGAAACGGGTATCACAGACGAACCATGTGGCGTTTGTTCTGCCTGTGTGGATATTGATGCTGGCCGGTTTGTGGATTACACCGAACTGGATGCGGCCTCCAACCGCGGCGTGGACGAGGTACAGCAGTTGCTTGAGCAAGCCGCTTACAAGCCGGTGCAAGGGCGCTTCAAGGTCTTCATGATTGACGAGGTGCATATGCTGAGCAACACCGCGTTCAATGCCATGCTGAAAACCTTGGAAGAGCCGCCTGAATATTTGAAATTTGTGCTGGCCACCACCGACCCGCACAAAGTACCTGTCACGGTCTTGTCCCGTTGCTTGCAGTTCAATTTACGTCCCATGGCGCCTGAGACCATTGTCGAGCACCTGACGCAGGTGTTGACCGATGAAAAAGTACACGCCGATGTGCAATCCCTGCGCTTGCTCGCTCGTGCAGCACGCGGCTCTATGCGCGACGCTTTGTCACTCACCGACCAAGCCATCGCGTTTGGTAACGGCGCTTTGGCTGAAGCGGTGGTTCGGGATATGTTGGGCAGCGTAGACCGCAGCCATGTGTTCACCTTGATCGAGGCCTTGGCCCATGGCGATGGTGCTTTGGTGGTGCAAACCTGCGAGTCACTGCGTCATTTAGGCTTGTCTGCCAGTTCCTTGTTGGAAGAAATGGGCATGGTGTTGCAGCGCATGGCGGTTCACCAAGCCACAGCGCAAACCGCTGCCAGCGATGACCCAGATCCTGATATGCAGCGCATCGCTGATTTATCCCACTTGATGCCTGCTGACGAAACCCAGTTGCTCTACAGCATTTGCTTGCATGGTCGCGCCGATTTAGGCTTGGCACCTGATGAGTACGCTGCACTGACCATGGTGTTGTTGCGTTTGCTGGCCTTCAAGCCAGTCCAGGCCGAGGCTGAAAAAAAAACTCTGAAAACAGCACCTGAGCCTGTCAAAGCCACCCTGCCAACCAGCGGTTCAGATTTGGGGGAGCAGTGGTTATCTGTGGTGCAAGATATGGTCAAAGCCCAATTAGTTCAAGCCATGACCCGCGAGTTAGCCATGCAATCGCAGCTGATGGCGCAAGCCGATGGCGTGTGGCATTTGCAAGTTGAAAGTGAATCTCTCAACAGTGCCAGCAACCGCGAGCGACTTCAGTTGGCGTTGCAATCCCTTGGCCATGCGGTGACGCTGCAAGTGGCGCAAGGTCCTGTGCAAGATTCGCCAGCACGGCGCATCACAGCGCTTCAACAGCAACGCATGGCACAAGCCGAAGCAGATATCCTCAACCACCCAAGCGTTCAACGCCTGATCAATGAATACGACGCCAAGATCATTCCTGGCACTTTGCGACTTCTCGACCACTGAAAGACCATTATGTTTAACAAAGGACAACTCGCAGGCCTGATGAAACAAGCCCAAGCCATGCAAGAAAACCTGAAGAAAGCCCAAGAAGAATTGGCTTTCATCGAGGTCACCGGCGAAGCCGGTTCGGGCATGGTGCAAATCCTCATGACCTGCAAACACCAAGTCAAGCGCGTCACCATCGATCCCAGTTTGATGAACGACGACAAAGACATGCTCGAAGACCTCATTGCCGCGGCCTTCAACGATGGCGCTCGCAAAGCAGAAGAAGCCACCGAAGCCAAGATGGGCAAGCTCACCGGTGGCATGCCTGGCTTGCCCGGCGGCATGAAACTGCCCTTTTAATGCGCGATAACGCCGCCTTAGAGGCGTTGGTGCAAGCCCTCAGGCGTTTGCCTGGTGTGGGGCAGCGCTCCGCCTCGCGCATGGCCTACCACTTGTTGCAACACGACCCCGAGGGTGCCCAGTTGCTGGCACGAACCTTGGTGAATGCGGTGGAGGCCGTCAAGCATTGCCAGCGTTGCCATACCCTGACCGAGTTTGAGATTTGCGCCACCTGCCAAGACACGCAGCGAGACGCCACCCGCTTGTGTGTGGTGGAGACACCTTCTGACCAATCGGCGCTGGAGAGAACCTTGGCCTATCAGGGACTTTATTTTGTGTTGATGGGCAAACTCAGCCCAATTGAAGGCGTGGGACCGAACGACATTGGTATGCAAAAGCTGATTCAAAGGGTGGACGATGGCTTGGTGCAAGAGGTCATCTTGGCCACCAATTTCACCGCCGAGGGGGAGGCCACAGCCCATGTTTTGAGTGAGGTCTTTAGGCGCAAAGGCTTGGTGGTGACACGTTTGGCACGTGGGGTGCCAGTCGGCAGCGAATTGGAATATGTGGATTTAGGCACGATTGCCCACGCTTTGATGGACAGACGCAGCACCTAAGGTTTTCACCAACAGGGCTGTACCTGATGCACTAAATCCAGTAAATGCTTATGCTCATAAGCATGTCAGATTCGCGAATAACCGATCTTTCTTCTATGCACCGTCGCCAATGGTTGATGGGTTGTTCTGCATTGGCTGCTGCATTAACGCTATCACCTTTGTCAGCTCAGGCCAGTCCTGACAAACCACGTTTGACTTTGGTTTTTGACGACCGCACCTCCTTGAGCCATTTGCCCTTGTTGCTTGCTGAGCAGTTGGGTTTTTTCAAAGCAGAAGGTTTGGAGATTGAATGGGTGGAGCAGTCCAGCCAACCCGCGGCCATGGCTTCCTTGATGCAAGCCACTGCCGATGTGATGTGCGCTTCCTACGATACCGCCTTGCTGCTAAAGCAAAAAGGGTTTGATGCGGTTTGCATCTCACAAATTGCCCGCACACCGCAATGGGCCTTGGGCGTCTCCAACAAAAACGTTCCCAACTTCAAAACCATGGCTGACCTTAGCGGCAAGCGCATCGGTTTGATCGATGCAGAAGGCTCTGCACAACGTTGCTTGTCGTTCAGTGTGCTGCGCTCGGGGCTCCAACCCAATGACATCCAATGTGTCTATCTCAACTCCTCGCTACACGCGATGGTGGCCGCACGCAGTGGCGCAGTGGATGCCTTGTTTGCCTGCGACCCCGTGATGACAGCGTTGGAGAAGAAAGACGATCTCACGGTGGTTAACAATTTCCGCACCCTCAAGCAAACCCAGCAGATGTTTGGTGGGCTTTTGCCCGGCAACTGCCTGCTTGTTTCCCAAGCCTTGGTTCAGCAGCAACCCGAAGCTTGTCAGGCCATGGTGTCGGCTGTGGTGCGAAGTCTCAAATGGTTGAAAACCGCTGGCCCTTCGGACCTGTTGCGCTATGTGGTGGACAACCCCGTGGTGCCAGACCGCTTGGTGTATTTGAACGCCATCGATAACTTGCGGGAGAGTTTTTCACTCGACGGCCTGCTTTTGCCTGAAGCTCAGCAGGTCAGCCTGCGTATGCTCAGGTTGCTCGACCCCAAGCTCTTGTCGGCCACACTGGCTTGGCAGGGCACTGTGAACAACGACTTTGTTCGTAAAGCCAAGCAACGCTTTCGGATGTAGCCTTAGCCTTTGTTGCGCTGAGTGGCTTTTTTGTTTTTGCCCCCCGCTTTGCCAGGCAGCATCAGCACTAACTTTTGCCCTGGCTTGAGGGCACTGTCAAGCGATAAGTTGTTCAACTTGGCCACATCGCCTACGGCGATTTTGTAGCGCTTGGCAACACTGGCCAAAGTGTCTTTTTTGCGAACCTTGATGATTTGCTTGCGCAACACCACTTCGGGGGCCAAATTCAGTTGACCGTTATCAGCTACTTTGGAGGTGACGTCTTTGTCTTGTTTGCTAGGACGCGGAACCAACAGCGCAGAACCAGCTTTGATGAGCATGCGTGGCGGTATTTTGTTGACGCTGCGCATGTCTTCTTCGCTCATGCCTACTTTTTTAGCGGCCTCTGTGACCTTCATGTTTTTGGGTGCTACCCAGACCGTCCAACTCGCCAAACGACCATCGTAAGCCGCCATATTGCGTTCAAAAATCTCGGCGTTATCCCATGGCAACAAAACTTGGGATGTGCCCCCCGCCAACAACACAGGGCGGTGTGCTGAGGGGTTGAGAGCCTTGAAATCTTCAAGGGGTACTTCGGCCAAGCGAGCCACCAAGGCCACATCCATGTCCCGTGGCAAGGGAACGGATTGGAAGTAGGGGTGGTTGGGAATGGTGGGGAGTTGGATGCCTTTGACTTGCGGGTTGGCAACCAAGTTCTTCATGGCCTGCAACTTGGGGACATACAGACGGGTTTCTGCCGGCATACGTAAGTCTGTGTATGCCACTGGTTGGCCCGTTCGCAGATTGCGATTGACCGCTTTGCCTACATTGCCCTCGCCCCAGTTATAAGCGGCCAAAGCCAAGTGCCAGTCCCCGAACATGCCATGCAGACGCTGCAAGTAGTCCAGTGCTGCGCGGGTCGAGGCCAGCACATCGCGGCGATCGTCGCGAAAAGCGTTTTGTTTCAAGTCAAAGTCTTTGCCGGTGCGTGGCATGAACTGCCACATGCCACTGGCACGTGCCGAAGACACCGCCTGAGGATTGAACGCACTTTCAATGAACGGCAGCAAAGCCAGTTCGGTAGGCATGCCTCGGCGTTCAATTTCTTCAACGATGTGGTAGAGGTATTTGCTTGAGCGGGCCGTCATTCGCTCGATGTAATCGGGACGGTTGGCATACCACTGCTCACGCTCTTGCACCATGTCCACTTGGAGGTCGGGCATCGCAAAGCCACGGCGTATGCGCGTCCATAAGTCTGCAGGAATTTCAACCTCAGTGACCTTGTAGCCGCTTGACGCCGTGTCCGGCAGGGCTTGCAGTTCGGTGGTTTCTATCGGTGTGTCAGCTTGGCTGGACTCGGCATTGGCCTTGATAAATGTAAGCGAAAGAAGGCTGAATAGAATGGGCAGCAAATACAAAACGCCCAAGCGTTGTTGGTGATATTGGTTTTTCATGGATCATCAAATTATAGAAACCTCTTTGGACTTGAACGATTGGCTGCAAACACCTGCTGGCGCCTACCTGCGTGAATGGGAGTCACGCCAGTTTGACAAGGTCATAGCAGATATCTTTGGCTACCATGCTTTGCAACTGGGCTTATCAAGCCTGCCTGCGCTGCAGAGCAGCCGCATACGGCATTGCTGGGTGAGCGAAAACCAGCCCACCAAGGGCGCTGTGCCCAGTTTGTTGACCGATGATGTGGCCCTGCCTTTCTCCGAGCAAAGCCTCGATTTGGTGGTCATGCCCCACACCCTAGAGCTCAGCCGCGATCCGCACAGTTGTTTGCGTGAGGTCGCAAGGGTGTTGGTGCCCGATGGCCGTGTGGTGATTTGCGGCTTCAACCCATTGAGCCTTTGGGGTCTTCGCCAACAACGAGCCAAGGCCTATGCTCGCTTGGGGTTGCAGGCCCCCTTTCTGCCCCCGCAAGTCGACTTTCTTGCGTCTTGGCGCTTGCGGGATTGGTTGCGCTTGCTCAGTTTTGATATTGAAGGCGGGTGTTTTGGTGCTTACCGACCCTCTTTCGAGTCGGACAAATGGTTGCAGCGCTTTGCTTGGATGGACAAAGCTGGTGATCGTTGGTGGCCCGTCTTGGGCTCAGTGTATTTTTTGGTGGCCATTAAACGCGTCCGCGGCATGCATCTCATCAGTCCCCAATGGAAAAAGGCGTCCCGTAAAGCAGCTGTCAGTGCCGTGCCTACAGTGAACTCTAGCGAGCACAGACCATGAAATTGGTCACCATTTACACCGATGGTGCTTGCAAAGGCAACCCCGGTCCTGGCGGATGGGGCGCTTTTTTACGCTATGGGGATACCGAGCGTGATGTGTTTGGCGGTGAATTGCTGACCACCAACAACCGCATGGAATTGATGGCAGTCATTCAAGCGCTTCAAGCCTTGAAGCACCCCTGCCACGTGCATCTCTACTTGGACAGCGAGTATGTTCGCAAAGGCATCACCGAATGGCTGCCCAGTTGGAAAGCGCGGGGTTGGCGCACTGCATCGAAGCAAGCTGTCAAAAATGCAGATCTTTGGCAAATGTTGGACGAGGTGGTGTCTCAAAGCGGACACCACATTGAATGGCGCTGGGTCAAAGGCCATTCGGGAGACCCTGGAAATGAACGTGCTGATGCCTTGGCAAACCAGGGTGTCTTAACAGTTCAATCGGGTTGATAATGACCTGATAACTTTCAAGGGTTTTTGATCACTTATGGCTTCGAAAAACATGATCACCGCTGTAGCGGTTGCAGGTATCGCGGTGGCTGCTGTAGGCGGCTGGTGGTATCAAAACAAACCCGCTGCACCCGCTTCCAGTGCCAGCACAGTCGCGGCTCCTGCTGCTGGCGCCAAACCTGCTGCGCCTGCTGGCGCACCCGGGGCTGGCCCTGCTGGTGCTCCCGCTGGACCGCCCCGCGCCATGGGCGTTGAAGTCGCCAAAGTCGAACAATCCACCTTGCGCGACGATGCGCAAACCGTGGGTACGCTCAAATCTCGCCAAAACATCATGCTGCGACCTGAAGTTGCCGGCCGCGTTGTTGCTTTGGGTTTTGCCGACGGCAGCCAAGTGCGCAAAGGGCAAATGCTGGTTCAGCTCGATGACACCTTACAACGCGCTGAAATACAACAAGCACAAGCACAAATGTCGATTGCCCAAGCCAACCACAAGCGCAACCAAGATTTGGTAGCCCAAGGCTTTATTGCCCAGCGTTCGCTTGACGAAAGCCAAGCCAGTTTGCAAGTCGCACAAGCCCAAGTGGCGCTTACCTGTGCCCGCTGGGAGCGTATGCGCATCGTGGCGCCTTTCAGCGGTACCGTGGGATTACGCAATATCAACTTGGGCGACTTCGTCAAAGATGGCGCAGACATGGTGAACTTGGAAGACCTCACGCAGCTGTATGTCGATTTCCGCTTGCCAGAACGTTACCAAAGCAAGTTGTTGCCCAAACAAACCGTGGAGGTGGTGATTGACGCCTTGTCTGGCGGTACCTACCAAGCCCGTGTCGAGGCGATTGACCCCTTGATTGACGCCAATGGCCGCTCCATCAGTGTCAGAGCCGTATTGCGCAATGACGGACCCGCTGAAGCGCTCACCAAAAAGGGTGCGGCAAGCCTGAAACCCTTGGAACCCGCGGTGGCCCTACCCAGCCCCACACCCCCAGACGCAGCCTGTCCGCCAAGGCCGGTGCAAGCCATGGACAAATTCACGCCTGCGGGTCCTTTGCGCCCAGGCATGTTTGCCCGCGTCAATGCCTTGTTTGCACTTAAGAACGAGGCTTTGTCCATACCTGAAGAGGCCATTGTTCCCATGGGCGGCAAGCAATTTGTGATTCGTGCGGTGTCACCCGAGGCCGTGCCTGGCGCAGGACCGCTGCCCCCAGACACCAAGCTGGTGTCCTTGCGTACCGAGGTCAAGTTGGGTGCTCGCCACCCCGGGCGGGTTGAAATTTTGTCTGGCTTGACCGCCCAAGACACTGTGGTGGTGGCTGGCCAGCATCGACTCCAAAAAGATGGCACCGCTTTGCGTGTCGCCGAGTCTAGGAACTGAGATGCAACTGCCAGAGCTGTCGATACGTCGACCGGTATTCGCCACCGTCTTGTCCCTGCTGATTGTGTTGGTCGGTGTGGTGTCGTTCAACCGATTGGTGATTCGCGAGTACCCCAAGATTGATAACCCCACCGTCACCGTTGAGACCCGCTACGTCGGTGCGTCCAGCGCGGTGGTCGAGTCGCAGGTCAGTAAAGTCCTGGAAGATTCGCTCTCAGGTGTGGAGGGCTTGGACGTCATCACTTCCATCAGCCGCCAAGAGCAAAGCCAGATCACCGTTAAGTTTTTGTTAACGCGTGACCCGGATGCTGCTGCCTCCGATGTGCGTGACAAAGTGTCACGCGTTCGTCAGCGACTGCCTGTGGGTATCGATGAACCTGTGATTGCCAAGGTGGAAGCGGATGCACAGCCGGTGATTTGGTTGTCCTTCAGTTCGGACACCATGAACACTTTGCAACTCACCGACTTGGCCAACCGCATTGCCAAGCCGATGATGCAAACCGCGCCTGGTGTTGCTGACGTGCGTATTTTTGGTGAGCGCAAATACGCCATGCGGGTGTGGCTTGACACCGACCGTCTTGCCGCCTACCGACTGACCACCCAAGACATTGAGGACGCTTTACGCAAGTCCAATGTCGAGGTTCC
>Ga0214921_10007358_pt1 | contig 14715 bp, 12 predicted proteins | sample LL1505_MetaG_FD_177992 | JGI IMG/M metagenome (GOLD analysis project Ga0214921, IMG submission 177992) | Freshwater microbial communities from Lake Lanier, Atlanta, Georgia, United States - LL-1505 | ecosystem: Environmental > Aquatic > Freshwater > Lake | place: USA: Georgia | collected... | reverse complement strand
AATGGTTGACGGGGAGAGAAAACGTGTCCGTTCTCTCCGATGTGCTTTCCATCAATTCGCTGATTCGGCGTAATTGCGTATCGTATTCGGCGGTTTTCTGGGCAGCCACGAGTTGGGCTAGATCGTCTTCGGTCAATTGGATTTCGAGGTTGGGCGCCGGATAGTAGTCGTCGGTGGCTTCGTTTAGAAAGGTCACTTTGTAGACAACACGTGTTTCTTTGACTACGGGTACAACCCAAGGGATGGGTGTATCCAAGTGCAAGATTCGGTCAATCATGGGTTTTTGTGTGGCATCTGTTCGTTTGGGCTCAATGACGTTTTCATTGGCGTCAAAACGAGAGAACTGGTGTCGCAATTGTTTGAATCGCGTGACGAGGCGATGAATATCGGCTAAATGCGCGGTGTTGTCCGACGGAAATTTCGACAAGAGTTCGCCCATTAAATCCGCCACTTGGGATTCTACACTGTATCTTCTCTCGCTTTCGGGCACTTCGATGTAGACGAGCAGGGTGCCCAAATCGTCATCGACCGGTAAGGACGTTTCGTGGTCAATCATATCTTCCAAGTAGTCCGCGACGGAGGGATTGGGCATGACGTTATCGGGAATATGCACAATGAACTCGCCTTGGTTGTCGTATTCAATCGACGCCTCCGCTTCGGCTTCTTCTCTCGTGATTTCGGGTTCGTCGGAGGCGGTCAGACGCGAAGGGGCGAAAGCGGGTTTGTCGCGGATATCAATACGTTCGATGGGCAAGTCTTCCGGCATCCCTTGATACGCAAAATCAATGTAGATGACTTGAGACGAAGGGTTGATGGTCGTTATCTCGATCATGTCTTCTTCTAAATTGGTGATTTGCCCGGAAATGACGGCAGGCATATCTCCGCCAAAATGGATGTCAACCCAAGTGAGGGGAAGCAGTTTGTTTTGTCGGGCGAACCCTTTCTCTTGACTTCGACTCAAGAGGTCGACCGAAACAATGGATTCGTCGGCGATATAAGACTTGATTTTGAGAGAAAGGAGTTGTCGATTGGAGGTGTTGAGTAATTTGAGTTTTTCTTCGTCGACGTAAAACACGTAATAGATTTGGGTATCAATCTCTCGGTTTTGGGGTGCGTGAATTTGAATAATATCTCCGAGTTCAATGGATTTAATCGAGATGGATGGACTGGGTGTGGATTCCCGTTGATTTCTCGTATCGATTTCTACACTCATCTTTCCCTCACTTTGATATAGAATACTGACACATAATTATGAGTCGTCGTACCGAAAGGGGGGTATGTCATATTATTTGGTCAATCTACATAAAGAGAATGGTGTAATGTATTCTATCAATCTAGTTGCTTTATTTATCATCATGTTTTCTCTCGATACCGTTGTTTTATCCAATCCGGTGACTGTTGCGTTAAAGTCAAGTCGCGGATATTCATATGAATTGATTACGTGTGATACGAAAATGGTGTGTTTTGATGACGAAGAATCCGGTAAATACCGTTCGGTTGTGTGCCACCCATTGACACACCATGTGTTGAGTTATGCACCGGGAAAATCTCTTTCTTTTGCCCAGTTTAAAAAAAAGTATGCGGATACCTTGTTTGATGAATTCTTTGTGTCGGAAACCGTGGAAGGGACCATGGTGAATTTGTTTTATCATGCGGGAAGTCAATCGTGGGAAATTGCGACACGTGGTTCGGTTGGGGGGAATTATTGGTACAATCGAACCCAATATTCAACGAAGGCTTCCAGGTCGGCTGTGCCTTCGGGGTCGGCTGCGCCTTCGGGGTCGGCTGTGCCTTATCAAAAGACATTTCGCCAGATGTTTATCGAAGCTCTCCACGGCGACCCCGCCCTTGACATCAACGACATTCCCGGCGTAGCCTATTTAAACAAGTCCCATTCGTATTCGTTTGTTCTTCAACACCCCGACAATCACATGGTCTACACCATTCCCACTCCTTCCGCTACATTGGTTGCCATTTACGAACTGTACAATTCCGATGATGCGGGGAATGAGTGTATGTTTTTCGACGACGAAGAGACCAAGACATGTCGCTGGACCTCGCTTCCGCGTGTGCGTTATGTCGGACCCCAAGAAACTGAGATTTGGACCAATGCGCAAAGTTGTTTGGCGTGTAACGCTTTACACATCATTCCGGATATTGCGTCTTACGATGCATTGGACCGTGTAACCAAACATATTGTATCGTACCGCAGTAACGCCCCAATACGCAACTCCCTTCGGTTAAATAATAAACCGGTGTCACCCTATTACCCAATGGGATGGATGTTGACCCATGCCTATACCGGCGAGCGCGTTTCGATTGAAAACCCGCATTATGCTCGATTACGCGATTTGCGTGGAAACAACCCAAATCTACAGTACCATTATTTGTCTTTGTATCGAATCGGCAAAGTCACTGAGTTTCTCGATTGCTTTCCAATGTATAAATCGCAGTTCTATGATTTCTACACGAATTATCATAGTTTCATCACCGACGTGCATAATGCCTACGTGTCGTATTATGTGTTGAAAGAGGGGCGCCTATTGCCGAAAAAGTATTTTATCCATGCCGCCAAGATTCATCATGACGTGTATTTGCCTTCGTTGACCGCGGGCAATAAAACCGTCATTACACATCGTGTGGTCCGCGAGTATTTCGACACGTTTACACCCAGTAAAATGCTGTATTATTTGCGGTACGAAGACGTTGCGCGAGAAGAGGCGAATTCTCAATCCGTGGATGTTTCCACAGAAACCATGTAAGTGTCTTGAATATAATGTAATGTGTTTCATAATATACCAAAAAGAGTATGTTATGAAAGTGTTTGGTCGGGATGTCTTGCGATGCTTTGGTCGGCATGCAAGGCATGCCTTTGGTCGGGGGCTAACGCCCCCTTTGGTCGGCATGCAAGGCATGCCTTTGGTCGGGGGCTAACGCCCCCTTATCCGTTGATGTAGGGTGCATACGCCAGCGATAACTTGCTTAAATTATTCATGTACTTCGCCACATGCGCCTTGTTCGTTTCCCCCATGCTTTGGATCGGTTCCCGCAAACTGTCGATTTTTTCCAAAATGCGATTCATGTTACGAACCACTCCTTTTTGCAAATCCGCCGAATAATCTTTGTGTATGAAAAAATCAAAATTACCTGCTTCGATTTCCGTATGATACGGAACATAAATGAAAATATACCACACTTTGATAATGCTTGTTGGATTTGCTCTACGGAATGTATCGAACGAATTTCGCGCACCTCGAAACACGGTATTATCGGGATAAATGGATATCAAATCGTCCATAAACTCGAAGAAATGCGTGTTGAATGCTTTGGTAAGCGTCACTTTATCCAACGTTTCGGTCGATTCTCTCTGTAGCTGCATCTTTGTCTCTGGTAAACTACGTACCTATACCTTTATGTATATTTTACGCTTGTTTACACCATTGATTTACAATTGTCATTTTCGTACTACCCTCGGGTTTTAATCGGCTCTGGGAACGGCGATTTCGGCATTCCGCCACCTGGAGGTCCCTGCGGAACATATACAGGCGGAGCGTATCCCCCGGATAATGTGTCTACCCCCGCATTGGGCGGCGGAACCAATTTCACAATGTCTTCGTTTCGCTGTTGCTGCAACGTTTCCATCGATACATTCCCTATCTTGTCTGATTTATACGTTTCGTCCGGTGTAGGAATTTTGAAAAAATCGTGCGCCGCAGATACATAATTATGCATTTGACGCATTCCCCCTCGTCCTTTGCTGCTCAATTCATCCGGTGTCATATTGTAATACGTGTATTGCTCTGACACCACATTCAATAAGTTCGGCATTGCGCCGAAGAGATACCCTAAAGGTTCGCCATTGTTCCCCGTTGCCATGTTATTCATGTAATTCACTTTCGGCGTAAAATGGTTGTAAATCTCGTCCCCAATAATAATCTTGTATTGGTTCTTCACCAGAAGCAGACTCGGTACGCGCTGAATATTTGGTGGTAACAAAATTTGGTTCCCCCTCTCCAATACGATAAAAGTTTGACCCGTATAAGGGTTTTTTACGCGTCGGTCAATGCATATACAATTCAAATTATTCTGTAGCCCATTTTTGGCTAAATACTGTAGTAATTTTTTGCTATGTTTACAATAATTACTATAGTACAATACATCCATGAATTATATAGTGTTATAAAAGTCATGCTCATAATAAAACACATGTAATTGACGAATTCGTCTAGCCTAGTCTTTATAGACTGTTTCCGCACATGTTGAACAAGAGACGGTTCTGCAAGTACATGAAGAGGAAGTTAAAGCTGTATAACAACGAAATCAAGTAGAACTCAACACCCATCTTCTTGGTCACGCCAGTGAAGAGAATTCCGACTAACACCATGACGAAAAAGAGCATTCCGATCACGGATAAGATGTAGAAATAAAGGCAATATTCGCTTCCGATGGGTCCAAACACGTCATTCATGGTAGTCATGGTTTAATGTGTATATCATGGGTCCATATTTTATTTTGGATATAGGAGACAATCATTTTGCCTAAATGTTTATCTCCGGAAAAACATGTAAATATTATTCGGACAATAGTATATACGAGACAATGAGTACTGCAATTCCGGTAGAACCGAATGATACATCCATTCATTCACAAGTCGAACATTCTATGGTAGACAATCAAGTGTTATGGCGAATCACACATAAACATTTCCAAGACAATCCCCGGCATTTGGTCGCGCATCATATTGAGTCGTACAACGACTTTTTTAAAACCGAAATATTCAATCTCTTTCGAGACAATAATCCAATTACGATTGTGTCGGGACAAATGGGAAATGGCGAAACCAAAGAATTCAAACACAAATGTCTACTTTATTTGGGCGGTAAAGACGGCAAACGTATTTATTTCGGGAAACCCGTCATACAGGACCACGACCGGATGCATTACATGTATCCGAACGAAGCCCGTTTGCGAAACATGACCTATGCCATGACGGTTCATTATGATGTGGAAGTCGAGTTTATCGACCATATTGAACCTGGGGAAACTCCGTACGAAGTTGGACCTGAGTTCTTGGGTGGAGCCTCCGACTTCTATGCGCAGACGGAGTACGAAAATGCGGACCATTATGCGGTCGAATCTCCTTACACGAATTATAAATTGGGAGGTGGACACGATATTCTCTTATCGGATCAAGTGTTGTCCGACAATTCGCCTAAATTGGCAGAAGTGACGAATGGTGGTATCCCGTTTGCTTTTGGTGGTGCCAAACGCGCGTCTAAAAAACCGGGCAAAATGAGCCCCGAAGTTGCCGCTACCTTACGCGAAATGAGCGAAAAGTCGATGGTGAATGCAACCACGCAAAAACGAACCATCCTGCTCGAGAAAATCTATTTAGGGAAAATCCCCGTCATGGTACAATCGGATTACTGTATTCTGGGTGGAATGCCGAAAGAAATGCGCCACGGATTGGGGGAATGCCGGAATGACCCCGGGGGCTATTTCATCATTGCGGGGAAAGAGAAAACCATCGCAGTCCAAGAGAAGTTCGGAGACAACATGTTGTACATTAAAAAGGGGAAAGAGGCGCCGCACGAAGACGGAGTAGCGGACGATTTTCTCTGGTCAGTTGAAATCAAATCCGTGTCGGAAAACGTGTCGAAACCCAAACGCACCATGTCGGTCCGGCTCCAAGCTCCGTCGAAATCCTACACCAATCAACACATGGTGGTGAATATCCCGAATGTGCGCGCGCCAGTTCCCTTATTTATCGTGTTTCGGGCTCTCGGTATTCTCTCGGACAAAGACATTATCCGAACGTGTTTGCTCGATTTGGAGAAATACGAGTTTATGGTGGACCACTTTGCGCCTTCGGTACACGACGCGGGCGGAATCATGCAACAACACATGGCACTCATGTATATCGGCGAATTGACGAAATATCAGTCGTCGGATTACGCGCTCGAAGTATTGAACGATTTTTTCTTGCCACACGTAGGCGAATCGAATTATCGAGAGAAGGCGTATTATTTGGGATACATGGTGTTTCGACTCTTGTCCGCATCCATGGGATTGGACCAAGAAACCGACCGCGACCATTTGAAATACAAACGGATTGAACCCTTCGGCACTTTGTTCAAAGACTTGTTCCAGGAATACTACGCCATGCAACTGAAATATATCTACCAGGAATTTGACAAACGTATTTATTTCAATCTAAGCGAATACGAACACCACCTGTTTGAACTGATTTACCATAATTACAGGGAAGTGTTTTCCAACCGTATCGTGGACGAAGGCATCCGGAAAGCGTTCAAAGGGTCGTGGGGCGCGGAAGCGCACACCAAACGTGTCGGTATTGTGCAAGATTTGAATCGGCTCTCGTTTAATTCGGCGCTCAGTCATTTGCGCAAAATCAATTTGCCGCTGGATTCGAGTTTGAAAGTGGTCGGTCCTCGTATTCTACACTGCTCGCATTGGGGATACATCGATTTCATCGATACGCCCGATGGCGCCAACATTGGATTACACAAGACGTTTGCCATTACCACTCATGTTTCGCGCGGATACTCGAGAGAAATCATGATTGAATGGTTGCGCGAAAAGATTGCGATGAAACCATTGACGGATTGTTCGCCTCTCGTTCTCTCGACCCAAAGCAAGGTGTTTGTCAATGGGCATTGGTGTGGCGTCATTGATACGCCAATTGAATCGGTTTCCAAGATACGCATGTTCCGCCGGAATGGATTGATACCGATTCATACAAGTGTGGCATTTGATATTCGACAGAATACCGTGTGGATTTACACCGATGCGGGACGAATGTGTCGCCCGATTTTCTACAAGGACGATGTCACCAAACGGTTTTCGTTCGATCTGAAACGCGGGGCTACCATGAAACGACTGAAAGAAGGGGAACTAAGTTGGACCGATTTGGTGTCGGGGTTCAACGCGAAAAAAGTGGCGGCGAATTACCACTACGGCGATACACGTATTTGGGAATTGGATGATTTGTATGATGGTGTAAATGGAGAGACGAACCCGGCGAAACTCGACCGATTCATCAAAGAAAAAGCGGCAGTGGAATACGTAGACTCGAGCGAAATCGAACATGCCCTCGTTGCACTGAGCGAGAGCGACTGGGCAAACAACCCCGAAAAACAACCTCGCTACACACATATGGAAATACACCCCTCTTTCTTATTCGGAATCATGTGTAATCAAGTGATTTTCCCCGAAAATAACCCAGCCGCGCGTATTTCGTTTTCGTGTAGTCAGAGCCGGCAAGCCTGCTCCATGTATCACACGAATTTCCAAGTACGAATGGACAAAACGGCAACTGTCTTGAACCAGGGGCAGATTCCACTCCTGAAATCGCGCTACATGACGCATATCAACCAAGAAGAGAACCCTTATGGAGAGAACGCCATTGTCGCCATCATGTGTTACTCAGGGTATAATGTGGAAGATGCAATCTTGGTGAATGAGGGCGCATTGCAGCGCGGTCTCTTCCAGACAACCTACTACACGTGTTATCAAGAACACGAAGAGAAAAAACAGTCGGGCGATATCACGGTGGACAAACGATTTACGTGTGTGGAAAAGGAGACGAACGTGATTGGATTGAAACCTGGACACGACTACAGCAAACTCGATGAATATGGACTGATTCGAGAGAACACCCCCGTGGATGACAAGACGATTTTGATTGGGTATAGCGCAAATAGCGCGATTCGTCCCGAAGTACGTGTGGATTCTTCCGTAACACCCAAGAAGGGACAATTGGGTGTAGTCGACAAGGCGTTTATTACCGAAGGCGAAGAAGGCGAACGCATCGCGAAAGTGCGGATTCGCGAAGTCCGTGTGCCCAATTTGGGGGATAAAATGGCGAGTCGCGCTGGACAAAAAGGAACGGTGGGTTTGGTGATTCCGGAAAAAGACATGCCCTTTACGAGAGACGGGATTCGTCCGGATTTGATTATTAATCCTCATGCGCTTCCTACACGTCAAACAATTGGGCATTTAGTGGAGTGTTTGATTGGGAAAGCGTGTGTGTATTATGGCGGATTTAGTGATTGCACGGCGTTTAATAACGAAGGGTCGAAAGCGGCGATGTTTGGGAAATTGTTGACGGGATTGGGGTATCATTCGAGTGGGAACGAAATTCTCTACAATGGGATGACGGGGGACCAAATCGACATGGAGATTTTCATGGGTCCGAACTACTACATGCGCTTGAAACACATGGTGAAAGACAAGGTGAATTATCGCGCATTGGGACCGCGTACGGCATTGACGAAACAACCGGTTGCGGGGCGAGCGAACGACGGAGGGTTGCGTATTGGCGAAATGGAACGCGATGTGTTGATTTCCCATGGAATGACGGATTTCTTGAGAGAAAGCATGATGGAAAGGGGGGACCAGTATTATATGGCAGTGTGTAACACAACGGGGCTGTTGGCGATTTATAACCCGGCGAAGAATCTGTTTCTGAGCCCCATGGCGGATGGACCCGTGCGTTATTTCCGTGGGGAATCTGGCGGTGGATATACCTTGGATGCCACGACGAAATACGGGAGACGATTTAGTCTGGTGTCGGTCCCGTATTCTCTGAAACTGTTGATTCAAGAATTACAGACAATCAATGTGCAATTACGTATTATTACAGAAGACAATCTTGCACAAATCGAGAGTATGTGTTATTCCGACAATATTCAGAAGTTGACGATTGACCCGGAGATGACACCGGAACGATTGGTGGAATCCATCAAACAGGCAATCAAAGGGGTAGAACCGCCTTTGAAAACACCTGTGTTGGAAGAGGAACCGGAGCCGATGAATGTTCCGGTTTATCCTCCTGAGTCACCGGTTTATCCTCCTGAGTCACCGGTTTACCCTCCTGAGTCACCGGTTTACCCTCCTGAGTCACCGGCGTATGCAGAAGGGTCACCGGCGTATGCAGAAACCTCGCCTGCATTTGTTCCGGAAAAGATAGAGGAACCTAGCCCCGAGTCTACCTATATTCCAGAGGAGGTACCTGCGCAACAACCGCCAACTCTTCTGGAATCTGCCGCAAAAACGGTGACCGATTTCTTTACACCATCTACGAACAAACAAACCGGAGGGAGTGTAGATGATTACCAGTTGGGAGGGAAAGTGTATTACGTGCGGTCAAGAGACCTGGGATTACCTGCAGACCATTTATGGAATGTGGCGAAAAAGGGGGCGCGATTGGTTACCATCAATAGTGGTCCACACGCAGCCTTCTCAAACCCCAGTGATTATATTCAGATTGCCAAATGCGACGAATTGATTCGTCCGGAATCGGTTGCTGCGATGCGTATGCGTCAACAACATATGCAGCAATCGCAACCTATGCCGGTACAATCCATGTATGGACAGCAAGACGTGTTTCCCAATACACCGCAAATACACGTCAATCCAGTGATTAAAATTGTGAATGGTAACGACAATTCCACTACACCATCTTCTTCGGGAGAGATGGCAGAGTCTTCAGTGGACCCGACTTTTTCGAGTTTACAGATTCAAAATCCAGCCCCCTCCTTTGGGGGGTCCAAAGCCGAAGTGTCCGATTCTACCAAGACCAAGACCGAGAAAACCATTTTTGGCGGGCTTCAAGATTTTGGCAGTTTGGTCATTAACAAACTGACGTCGTAAATCGCGTGTATTCATTTCTAAAATTGAACCGTACAAACACACATAAACAAATATACCCATAACACATAGAATCATGTCATCCAATCGCATCCTAACTATTTATAATTCACGAAGAAATCTGCTTGATATATTGTCACGTTTGGAATATGACGTGTCGGAGTATGAAGGGTTTAGCATCAATGAGGTCGACGCCATGTTGAAACAAAACCAGCTCGATATGTTGGTGTCTACACCCAGTGGAGACAAGGCATACATCAAATACTTGTGTGGAGTCAAACCATCCTCGAAAATGGCTACGCCCAAAACCATTGCTGAAATCATTGAAGACTTGTTCATCAATGAATCCGTGTTGGAAAAAAAAGATACGCTGATTCTTATTATTGACGGAGAACCAAACGGTCCATTGCTGGAACGGCTGAAATATTTGTATGACCACAGCGGATATTTCTTGGTGGTTCACAACATTGCACGTTTGATGTTTAATATCTTGGACCATAAATTAGTACCTCCATGTACGACTTTAGGCGAGACGGAAGTGGCAGAATTATTGAAAAAATATAATTTGGAATCGACCAAAAAATTACCCGAGGTATCCCGATTTGACCCGGTTTCTTTAGCGATTTGTTTGCGTCCGGGACAGGTATGTAAGATCGAGAGGAGTAGTCCTACTGCTTTAGCCAACACGTTTTATCGTGTTTGTGTATGAGTCGTCCTCAGGTAAGTGTATCTATCATATGTACAAGGAACGGAATTATGTTATCGTAGGAATAAGGATGTATCCCTACGATAAGAAATCGGACGAAACAGTATAGAAATGGCGAACCCGATTGTCACAGGATATAGCGTAAACGATTTTTATTATTCGGACGTCAGTGTGTGTACTACCAACACGGCGCATTGTAGTCAAAACCAGAGTTTGTCGACACAATTGATTACGAATCAGGCGAATTTAAGCGGTGCAAAAACGAATTACGAAGACGTGAAGAAATTATACAATCGAGAACTGATTTTTACCATTAATTTACTCATTGGTGTTGCTCTCTTGATTTATTACGTGTATATTAATGAAGACGTGTTGCCCGAGATGCCGAAGATGCCCGAGATGCCCTCGTTCGGAGCCATGATGGGGAAACCGCAAACATAATAGCAAAGATAGACGTAAACGAATATATTTTTGTGCGAATAAGATATACATACCGTGTAATCCAATGGCAGAATTACATATTGATTACAATGTATCGGGACAGAATTGGCAAGATGATATTATTGGGAATAAAATAGACGATTTGTCGGTAAAAGAATTGTCTCAATTCCGTTCTATCGGGAGATGGATTGATAATACGCATTTTGCGACAAACACTTACCAAGGAAATACGAGTTCGAATAATATTCGGATTTACAAATTTAATCTAGACGGTACAGTCAAAGTAGGACTATCCATTACATATTCAGGATTTTTGCGACAATATCCGCCAACTTCTACCGAAATCGATAATTCGGTAGATAATAATGGATCGGCAACCTGGGTCGGTAAGTTGCCAAATGGTACGGTAAGTGATAAGGGAGCTTTAACCCCTCACCAGAAGAAGAATCTGAAATCCTTACAATCACACGTCGATTACCAATTACAAGAATTATACAAAGCGCCAGGGACGTCTTCCGAGTCGCTCGAATTAAATTACAATGCAACCATGATGGCAGGTATTTTAGTCGCGATGTTAGGGACAACTGTGCTGTTTTACACGTTCAAAAATATATGAGTGTTAGGTATAATTATGTCAACCCCTTTTTCCTTTGATTTGAAAGATACTCTCTCGTTTTCGGTAATAAAAGGAGCAACACCCATAACAGATGCGGCAAGACAATTAAAGACCCATTCGGACTATTATGATTTTTCAAATAACCTCGTGTATCCACCCGGACATCCAGATTATGTACCTACTCTAGCCGAAAGTAAGTTGCAAGATACTACGGATTTATTAACACAAGACAACACCATATATGCATTAACACTTGTAGCCGGAGTGTCGTTGATTATCTTGTCTTATATGATTGTGAAATCGGATTCATAAATCATCGCTGGTATAAAAATGAAACATTCTTTGGTCGAATGTTCCATTCTTTGGTCGAATGTACCATTCTTTGGTCGAATGTTCCATTCTTCGGTCGAATGTTCCATTCTTTGGTCGAATGTTCCATTCTTCGGTCGAATGTTCCATTCTTTGGTCGAATGTTCCATTCTTTGGTCGAATGTTCCATTCTTCGAAAAACATGTGACTATAAGATATATTGAAATTGATGTCGGACGCAGATTTTGTAAAAGAACAAGTCGCTAGATTAGAGAAAAAAAAACAAAACGTCGACACTGCGGTATCGGCACAAGACCGGTTGTTGGGGTTAAACGACAGTTATCGCAAAAGATATACCAAATACATTGAAATTTTAGTCATGTTGGTTTTTGCCGGTTTAGCCTATTTAGGCATTGTCCTGGCTCAAAAACAATTTGCGGTCGTTCCTGCCGCCGTATTTGACGCACTTATGCTCCTTTTATTACTCTACGTTGCGTATTACCTGTTTTATGCAGTGATTGAATTGCTCACTCGAAGTGCCATGAACTACGACGAACTGGAGTTGCCACCTTTGTATGATGCGAGTGGGTCCAGTGTGGATTATGACAAACTAAAAAATGAAGGGAGATTGAGCGAAATGACTGCCGCTACTGGTATTTGTCAAGGACAGGAGTGTTGTTCATCTGGTTTAACGTGGGATTCAACCCTGGGAAAATGTGTGGCTACCCCGGCGGCATCTTTCACCACATTAGACCAAGCGTTCCCAACCGGTTCTCTCACCATGCCCTCTTTCCAAGGAACCGGCGTATCTCCATTGCAAGGTACTACATCTCTTTCTTATGGCACCTTATAGGATATTCTCCACATATATAAAAACGAATTGAATGACAGACATATCAGGAAATCGGCTTGTAGAAAAACAAAACACGCAATTGGAGAATGAAAGCAAGCAAATCAGTCAGCAGATTGCCATGTATGAGAGACGCGCGAATTACCAAGCGGACATGTATGCAGCCGTCAAGTATTTCAACCAGTTTCTCATTTTCTTTTATTTGTTTCTCTTTACCCTTATCCACGTTCTCTTTTTGGAACAATACATGCGTGGAATTGAGAGAAGTGAGTTTTGGGATACCATTTGGCTGACGTTTTTCTTTCTCTACCCCTATTTCATTTATTTGGTCGAAGAATACGTGTATTTTGGCATAACTTACGTGTTGTCGTTCATTTACGGGAACACATACGTGTATGAATTTGACAAGATTCTGATGATGACCGATTTCTATGCAGAACCAACCGAATAACAAAGTTGGGGGTCGCTCTTTATTGTATTTTTGGTTGTAAAATAATACAATATTATATAATGTACAAACAAGGATACAATCGATTCTGGTTAGTATTGGGATTTCTCATTGTGATTTGCGTGTCTCTCGTTTGGCAGTCCCAAGAATCGATGGAACCACACTACGCGATTCCATTGCACATTTATCAGACCTGGCACACGAAAGAATTGCCGCCTAAAATGAGAGAGTGTGTAGAGCGTCTGAAAAGCGCGAACCCGGAATTCCAACACCATTTATTCGACGAATCGGAATGCCGGGAATTTATCGAAACGAATTTCAACGAGGACATCTTGAAAGCGTATGATTCCATCATACCCAAAGCATACAAGGCGGATTTATGGCGATATTGTGTCATGTATGTAAGAGGCGGCGTTTATTTGGATATCAAGTATTATACAGTGGATGGATTCAAGTTGATTGAACTGGCGAATGACGAATATTTCGTGAGAGATATTGACGGAAGTGGGCGCGGAATCTACAACGCGTTCATGATATGTAGACCCGGCAATGAAAAAATAAAACACTGTATTTATGCGATTGTGGATAATGCGAAAGACAAATTTTATGGCGATACGGCTCTCTCGCCAACTGGACCACTCCTCATGAAACGGTTTTTTACTGATTCGGAAATCGACCAATTGGAAATGACGATTGGCGAAGGAAACGGATGCCCCGATAAAACGTGTGTGTATCACCAAGACCGAGTGATTTTATCCATGTACAAGGAATACCGCGACGAACAAACCAACACAAAAGAACCGAAATATTACGATTTATGGGGACAACGCAAAATATACGTAGAATAGAACCAGACCGTCAAAATAACATGTGTAGATAGATACGTATGTTATTTTGTATTCTTCGCTTCGCATTCCATTTTGCATCGCATTCCATTTTGCTTCGCATTCCATTTTGCATCGCATTCCATTTTGCATCGCATTCCATTTTGCTTCGCATTCCATTTTGCATCGCATTCCATTTCGCATCGCATTCCACCACCCGATAAAAAAGTCAATGTGGGTGCACGAGTTTACTTACCGATAACAGTTGTGTATTTAGGGTCTAGACATTAGGGCAGTTGTGGTATATCCGCTACATCGTTATCTTCTACATACGTACTATTGGTCTGTCTGTCATATGCGATTTTCACACCTAACCATACCTTTCTCTGTGGGCATACCTTGTACTTCTTTGTCATGTACGCCTGCACTTCTTTGATGTTGGGAGCTTTTCCTCCGTACGTCGCTTCATACCACGACTTGAATTCGAAACTGAGGTCCGTCTTGGAAATGGTTCCGTGTGGGTCGAGGCAAACACGGTCACCAATGAATTCCGCAATGTAATCTTGACTTTGGCGGTACTCGTTGGAAGCAGCCAATACCGCGTCGCAATCCTTGACGAAACCTTGTGTCTGATAAGCAATATCGACGAGCATGGAGGCAAATACTTGCGCCCATCCTTTGCATTTCTCACGCAGAGTCAAATCGATTTTGAACTGATATGGATTGTCCGGGTCGTTCTCCACCGGGGTCTCCGTGAATCGCGAGAGGAAAGGCACCACGCGAATTCGGCGCCATGTTCCGTGGTCATTGGATTTGATATCCATCAAGTAGTTGGAGCACAACACCATC
>Ga0214921_10007357_pt1 | contig 14716 bp, 10 predicted proteins | sample LL1505_MetaG_FD_177992 | JGI IMG/M metagenome (GOLD analysis project Ga0214921, IMG submission 177992) | Freshwater microbial communities from Lake Lanier, Atlanta, Georgia, United States - LL-1505 | ecosystem: Environmental > Aquatic > Freshwater > Lake | place: USA: Georgia | collected... | reverse complement strand
CTTCGAAGGAAAACGCTCGTCGGCCATAAGTCTCCAAATAGTAGTCATCGGATCCACCGACGGCAGAGTAACCGAGAATGTCACTGACGGTGCCGTATGGGTAGCCAAACAGGCTCTGCATAATCTCTCCTACATTTTGATGTCGCTCCAAGACATCACCTGTGAGTGGTTCCGGTGTCCATGCCCAGGGGTGGATCAGCCCACCAATACAGCAGTGATATTCCATGCTGGCCTCAAGGGATAAATGATTCTTGGCGGTTTCTGTGGCGATGTACTGGGTGATCAGCCGAGTCTCAGGCTGTTTGAAGGCTCTGTTTCCTGCCGCTCGAATCGTGAAATCGCGATTGAGGTCCGCTCCTCGTGCATTTTCCCTCTGACCAGCTACATAACCATCGGGGTTCATAATTGGTACGAAATAAAGCACACCGCCGGCTGAGAGAAACCGCTCAAAGTTCGCTAAGGGTTTGTCTGTCCGCAGGAACTCGAAGGGTAGTCGATCCGTTATGTGCAGGTACTCGTTGCCGTGGATGGCTTCAGAGATCAGTAGCGCTGGACGCTGCGTGCCCTGAGTTGGAATGAAGCTTTTATCGAAGACTTTCAGCGCCATCAGTGGCTTACCGTTTACGGAAACGCCGTATTGAATCCAGTCAGCGCGCTGGCTCTGCGATGCCGCGAGATTAGCGAACTCCTGATGGATGACTGTCAACGGTCGTCGACTGATCCCAGAGTCGCTATGCGCTTGTTGGTATCGCAATTCAGAGTCTGCAAAAGCATAGAAACTGCCAAATAATAACGGCGACAAAATCGCCATGCGTAGAGTTTTTTTGAGCATCATAGTTGCCATCGTCCACCTCATGATTGATGAGGTGATATTGTAAGCATAAATGCACTGATCGAGCTAGGTTTTTAGCTCCGCAAGCTTTGCCACCAATCGTTTAAATCTTTGGGAACCATTGACTGCCAGTGCATGAGAGCGCCAGTCACTGGATGTGTGAATCCAAGTTCATGAGCGTGGAGACCAATGCGTGGCGCGCCGGAGTGATCCTTAATTTCTGGCCCAAATGCTACAGAGGAACGGTAGACCGATTCACCAGTCAACGGATGCCCAGATTCTGCAAGATGGATCCGAATCTGGTGCGTACGGCCTGTTTTGAGGCGGCACTGAATCATCGAAACAACTTGTCCATTTTTTGTTTGGCGGCAATCAAGAACTTTCACGTTTGTAACGGCTTCTTTGCCTAGCTTTGAATTAACAGTAGAACCGCGCCGCCCGTCGCCGCGATTTTCTACAAGGCGTGACGTGATTGTGGAGTCACAGGGTTTCCCAAGGCAGTAAGCCATATAACTGCGTGTGATGTCATGGCGGCGAAAAAGATCCCCTAAATATCTTTCGGCTGCCACTGTGCGCGCAAACACCATAACTCCAGACGTGCCTTTATCCAGGCGATGAACGGTGCGCAGCGGTGGAATTTTTCGGCCCTCAGTTTTTTCGATCCATCGGCGGGCGCGTTCAATGAATGTGTCGTGGGAGGATCCCGTGGCCGTGCGGTCTGCAAATTTTTTGGTCGTAAACGGGACCGTCTCCATGTTCGTAGGCTTTTCCAGGACGATCACATGTTGATCTAGGTAATAGACATGCATCTTGTCATCGGTGACACTTAAGCCTTCAGTTTTTTTGACAATGTTAGGTGCAGAGAGAATCGTCACGTCAGCATCAAGCGGAACACGTGCGACATCATCCACCGTCACAAGCCCGTCGACGGTGACCCTGCGGCTGTGAATTAGTTTGCGACATTGATTCCAAGACCAGTCAGGGTTTTTCTGGCGTAGGATGCTGGCAAGTGTTTGATGGTTGGTGATCATAATATTCCGTTAAATTTTATTTCAAATAATTCTACGTATTCCACAAGTTAGGCTCACAAATTCGATTTGATAATAGCCAGGGTTGTCGCCACCGGACGCAACAGTAGTGGTTCCTGCAGATCTAAAAATTCCAAAGTGAGTCTGCCATGAGGCGAAAGACTGGCGCCAGGTCACGGCCTGATTTCTAACCGGCACAGCGTTGAAAGTGCCAAATAAATGTCCGAGCTCGTGGTGTGCAAAACCGTCGGCGTCCTTGTAATAGTAGCCAGCACCCCAAAAGGAGTCTAAGTAGGCTAGTCCAAGACTAAATTCGCCGTAGCCATTTGATTGATACGCGGCGCGAATTCCATAGTGATTGGTGTCTTTAAGGTCCGCTTTTGCTGTCTTGCGATTGACGCCGTCGCGGGGGATGGTCTGTCCCTTTGCTGCAAATAAGCGATTCACGTTAGCAGAAAGTGTGACATCCGCAATCTCTCGTCTGACCGAGACCATGGCGACGCCCGGATCATAGTCAACAAGCTCAGTCTTGAAACTATCAGCTTCACTGGCAAGTTTAGTTTTGCCTTTGTAGTGCTTAGTGAGAGGGAACATGTAACCCGATCCAAAGTCCGTGTCGAGCGCTCTCCAAGTGGCGCCGATCACTGGTCTAAAGAAATGACCCAGTGCCTTTAGATCCACAAGTGTTGTAGTAGGGTCACTAATACCAGCACCTTTTAATGTGCGTTTGTCGTAGGTGTAAATGACGGCCGCGCCCAGGCTTAGGTTATACTGAGGCAACAAATAGCTACCACCGACTGGTACGTGAAACATCTTTCGCGATGCGTTTACTTTTAGGGATTCCGCCGTACCGCTAACGCGCCGTGGAAGGCCTTTGATGTCGAGCTCTGCCATGCTGCCCGGCATGACAGCAAATCCCCAGGCGGCGTGGTCTTCAAGCAAGGAGCCTTTCCAGCCCTCGGAGAACATAGGCGTGTACAAGTCTACTTGGACGGGGTCAAAATCAGGGTGTTCGTAACTATAGGCAAGTTGTGCTGCACCTAACTCCGCGGCGAAGCCGTTTTGGATCGAAGTCATCACGGCAGGGTTATAAAACAAAGTTTGCGGTTCCGAGCAGTCAAGGGCACTTTCCATCGCAGCTGATTTGCAGCTCACTCCCGCTGGAAATAATCCCAGAACATTAGCTCTGCTCACTGTTGACGCAGAGAGACCGATTAAAAAAACACTTAACGAAATTGGCCGACGCGCACGAGTCATGGTTGCGTCTTCCCCGTGCAATGATTCATTGGATTTTTCACGACCGCAAGATGCGTGCAGAATTCAAAATAATAGTTTAGCTGGATGCCTTCCATGTCGAATTCCTTGGCGGCAAAATAGTCGAAGGTGCCACCAATAGCAGATCCATATGCATTTCGTGCAAAATCTGCGATTAGCGATGGCTCTAGCTTGACCGAGGATGTCACGGTGCGTTCGATCTTAACGATGACGTGTTCGTCGCTATTTGTGAAAAAACGCATTCTGGAGTTAAGACGAGTTCGTTGGTCTATATATGGCCCAGTTTTGGGGACGTAACTTCGGCCTCTTTGAGCGTCATAGAGTGAGTATTCGACGATAATTTCATTGTCAGATTTCAGGGGGCTATGGACGGCTCGCTGCAGAAAGTCTGGTTTGTTTTGATCACCAGAACTTCCAACAGAGAGATGGTATGTCACAAGGTTGACGTCAAGGACTGTGTTGTCTTCATGATGGCAGGCAACGTCTCCCGGATGTGAGATGACCTCGATTGGTTGCGATGTGTACCCATTGCCAAGAGCTGCTCTAAAAGCTTCAGCGGTAAAGTTAGAGTTGGCGCTGTAGGGGATGACCATCGGTTTTTTTGAAGCATAGTCCCGGTAGCAATAGGTCATAGTTTCGCCACTCACCGGTCTCCAGACCATGCGGCTAATACATACAAAGGGTTTTGGACAGGCAGTCCCACCGGACACCCCGAGTGCTTCTTGTTGCAGTGCCCAGTCTAGGTCTTGTGTACCACTTTGCGTACCTTCGCCCTTGAATTCTGAGATAGCGTCACCACCAGCGGTGTGCACATTTTGGCTTACGCTGTTTTGCGCAGCGGCTGTTTGTTGTACTCGCATGGCTAATTTTTCTTCAGAGCTTTCTCCGATAATAAAACTTAGTGCTGTTGCCACTAGGCTGTCTGTTATTCCGCCTTCGCTCACTTGCCCGTCGGAGTTCTCGTCTCCGCGCAGCATGCGGCGAACCGAATTTAGGTCAAAGTAGCCATTGAAGGAATAAAATCCCAGGGTCGTATTTTCAGGCTGGGAGGGGTTTTCACCGCGACCAGGACCATTGGCATCTTCGGAGGTGTCGGTTTGGTTTTTGCCTTGTCCAAAGGTTTTGTCGGGGTAATGAGGCTTACGGTCAACGCCGCAACAAGCCAGTCCACTGACGATAGTAGCAGTCATCAATGCTAGTTTGATGAACTTGGAGTTAAGGCTTTGTCGCATTTTTAAATCCTTTCTCCATGGACTCGTAATCCAGCTCAATAGCTGTTTTCTTTGCGCGTTCGAACAAACCCTGACTCTTTACGGCACGATTTTCGAGACGCAACGTAATCGTCGAATGGTCAGGCTGCTCGCTGTAAAGTACAATCTGCGCGAATTTTGATATCCGCTCAAAGTCGCCTGTCGCGTGATTGAGCTGACAAGACAGAGTTGGGCTCAGCTGATAAATCTTCGAGTAACCTTGATAGCCGACCTCATAGACGTCTTTGTCAGCACGGAAACGGTATTGAATTCCCTGGTCCCAAGTGGTTCCTGACATGTTTTTGTTTTCTCTCGTTCCCGCAGTCCACTGAAATCCTTGACGCTTAAACTCATCAAAATTTTCGTAGGCCAGGCGCACTGGTAGCTTGTAGCGATCTGCAGATGCTGGGGCGTGGACGATCGATGCTGTGATATCCTCGTAGTCTTTTGTCGTATCTTTTTCCGTATAAAAACGATGGAGAAAGTTGTTCATGGTTTGTGGTGCGCCATCCCAACCACACGTAGGTTGATTCAAGGCGGTCAGCATCTTGCCTTGCTCACAAAGAATTAGGAAAAGATTACTCAGTTCGGCAATCCCTTTAATCTCGTTTGAGCATAGAGATCGAATTTCCGCTGGCATAGACGTTAGACCTGAATCAAAGCATGCTTGATTGCTTGAGCTGTCGGATCCACGGCTAGGGTTTTGTCCGTCGGTTGGCCAAGACGCAGGGTCATCATTACGGCCCGTATTCACACGCGGACCGCAGGCTGCTAAACCTAGCGCGAGATAAAAGATTTGCTGAAACCGGCTCATGAAAAACCCCGCATCACGATGAGCGATGTCCCATATTTATTGGGAGCTGTACTTGGGGCGGACTTTACCATAATTTTTATTAATCAAGAATAAAATATATTAAAAACATTTATAACTTCAATTAAAACAGTGACTTAACTACTTAGGGGGCCTTCTGTAACCTGCTGTTTTTATTAGGAGGGGTCCATCTGCTTAAGAAACTCCGAAGTTTGCCGAAGCTATTTCTTGGGTGGTTGTGCCCTGAATGGGAGCTGAAGTCCATGATCCTAAAGCAAAAAACTCTGCCAAAAACATCGTCTGCGCCACGTCCTGCGAGGAGTCGTGCGTGGCTCTTGATTTCAATCGCGTCCATCGCACTCGGAGACTCCGGATGCAAGGATTCTTTTATGAAGCAAGCGACTGCTGACAAGACTTCAGCCGTTGCAAGTTTGACGGCCACAGTGGACGAAGCGGGCAACATAACTGCAGCCTTTGATCCCAATAGCGGTCAGACACAAGTGTTGAAACTTGCCTCGGGCGCACTGGCTGGATCTGCGGTAGCGATTCCTCCTGGTTCCTTGGCGATTCCTGTTTCCATAACCGTTGGAGAAGGTGAGACCCTTGCGTCTTCAACCTTCACACAACAAATTGGTCTAACGGATAACTCCGTGACAGCGGCAGGGCCAAGTGTGAGTTTTATTCCAAGCACGAATGTTCAAGCCACAAGCCCATTTACCCTTTCTCTGCCTTTTTCCATCGCTTCCTTATCGTTAACGGCCATTGATACGGAAAATGTCGTTGTCATGTTTCGCGCGATCAAAGTCGAAGGCGATCAGACGACGTACGAGATGGGCGTCATTCCGCGTAGTGATGTGACTATTTCTGCCGACAAAGTTTCATTTCAGACGAAGCAGTTTGGGGTATTCCAACTGGCTAAGACAGAGAAGAAGGTCACTCAGCGGGTCGTTCAGCCGACGATTGAAGTTCCAGTCTTAAAAAAAGAAGCAGGTAATCCGTTACTCGGCGCTTGGGAGTCGTGTCGAGTGGATAGTGGTGGCGATGGTACTGGCAATATTGAACCCCTCACATGGCTGCGCGCAAATTCAAGTGGATACTATAACGCATCTCAGGGAAGGTTTTCTCAAGTGTCGCTGATGTGGTCTGGAGGAAGCGCGCCTTTTAAAATTACTCGATACACTGGCAAAGACTGCTTAGGAACTGGGCCTGATTTGCCCAATATAACTGACAATAAAACTGAAGATTCAAATCTTCCTGTGGCACGAATGCTATCCTATAAAATATTAGACTCTCAAAACAACAGTTCTAAATGCCAGCCGGTGCAGGTGATAGCCGAGCCTGAAAAAATTCGATGGAGTGCCGTTGAGTACGGTGCGGCAACTGCAACGGCGAGCTGGGTCGGGGAAGGGCAGAGCTTTATCATTAGCACATATCCACAGTATGCATGTCAGGGTAATGCCACCACCGTTACGTCCACATCGAAAAATTCGACATTTACCATTCCGGATGAGGGCGGTTCTGTTAAGTTGTCAAATTCGGATCAAACAGTCACGTCTAGTTGTTTGGATCTCAAAACGGTTCAAGCTTTTTTACCTTCGATTGGCGGAACGGGCGGACCGATGGCTGGAATTGGAACAAGAATTATCAACTCTGTTGAGATCACTAGCCCGTCGGCAGAGGGCGGGGATTCGAAGATCGTTGTTAAATTCACGGCCGCCAGTCAAGCTATTTACACAGTTACACGTTTTAGCGCGCCAGGTTGCCAGGCGAGTAGTTTTGTCGAAAACATAACTCCAAATACAAACGGCACCGTAGGGACGTTTCAAGATTGGGTGAAAGCAACAGACTTGGGCCCGAACCAAAGCCCGTCCTACTTGCTGGTACCGAGTGGCACGACATCTCTATCTCAATGTGTGAACTTTTTACCAATTGATAATCATATTTCTGCTCTAAGAATTCAGAATGTGAGCGCTAATCCCACTTCAGTTGAATTTACCTGGATTCCAGATGGCGTGAACGCTTCTAATGTGAAGCTTTATAAGCACGAGGGGATAAACTGCCTGAGCGCAGGAACAGAGATGTCTCTTATTCTGCCGAGTGGTTTTGCCCTTTCTGCGAGTCAGAAAATAGCTTCACTGGCGAAAATGACAGATTATAGCTTCAAGTTACAGACCATTGATAAAAGTGTTCCTGATGTTTGTTTTAATGCCACGACGACTGACGGTGATTTGCCCTTCATGATGCCTAACTCTGAGACGACCCTCAAATTTAGTGCGGCGACAACTGTGAATGATGGGAATACGTATAGGTTATTATTGAGTCTGGATGGGCTTCAAATTGACACCAAATCAACGTCCTTCGCTAAATCAAATAACGCTGCGGCCATGGTTCTGGTCGAAGCAAAAGGCACAGATCTCCTCAACAAAAGGATGATGGTGTTAGCTCCAAATGGCTGCCAGTTTATTCTTGGCGCCAAGAAATTTATGAATTTTAGTATTAATGAATCGAATACGCGCTACGATTCTACTAACAAAATAGCAACCGTGACGACGGGTGATTTGAAGGTTGAGTGTAATGGTGGCGGAAATCAACATGAAGGTCCTGAAATTGGCGCGCTTGGTGCCGTTCCAGGGCGAGTCTACTCTCGACTGAACAAACTAAAAATTGGCAAGGATGCTTTCATCATGCGGCAGGATGTATTTACATCTAAAGACTGCATGGGTTATCCTGTGTCCTCGAACACGGAACAGGGTGTGTTTGTACTTCCGGCCATTGATGTTGAAGGCACAATTCCCGTTGATCAGACCCAAAAAGATATGGATGGAGCTATTTTTACACAAGATGGAGTCGATATAGCCAACAAAGATCCTGCACAATTCGGCTGTGGCCTCGCTGGTTGGGTCAAAGGCACAGTGCGTAACTTGGGAAATAGCAAGTGCGGTGAGGTCGGTAAGACGCGCTATGAGCGATTAAAAGTTGATGGTGGCAGACTTTATATGTGCAACTCCGGATCGAAGGAGGACAAGACTCTCGGTGGGACGCCCGAGATGCGTATTCCGTCGTGCGACATAACGTCGGACTTGGAGTATTTTACCCGGCAGAAGTAAACGGTTAGACCTTGCTGCACATCAGGTTTTGCTCGATGTACTGCTTCGCGGCATCCACTCCCACAAATGTGGCGGGATAAAATCCGCCCGCGATTTGATCTTGTGTCATAATCAGACGCAGCTCACCAAAGCTATACAAGAACTGGTAGGCATTCGGCTCATTAAAATTATCCCACCGACCCGTGGTGGAGACCGCTGAGGACTCATTGTCGCCTTGTCGATACGTGATTCCGGCGAGACCTGAGGCTTTGTCTTGGCGTAGTGAAAGTTCGAAAGACTGAGCTGCTTCTTTGGGGGCCGTGCATTTGACGAATAGCGGTGCTTTGGAGATATCAAGCCCACCAGCGCTATTACCAGTCGAAGTCGATAGGGCGTCTGATTTTGTACTTTCATCGCCCGGACGTGCGGTGCGCATCTTGCAAGAGCTGGCATTGAATGCAGTGAGGGCACAAAAAGCCGTCATAAGAATATTCCGATAAGCGCGCATAGGCGTTCTCCGTGCTAAGAATCAAAATTGATTGTTCTTGCGCCTATTATGCCCGAAGTTTGTGCTTAAGGGGAACCCCAAAAAAAATAACTAAAAGTGCCCTCAAGGCTAAAAACGCCGATCTGCTCAGGGGCAAATCGGCGTTTTCGAATAATCTTAACTCGTTGAAATTACTCTTTGTTACCCTTAGCTTGCTCTTCGCGGAACTTCGCGGAGACTTGCTCTTGGATATTGGATGGCACTGGCTTGTAGCGGGCAAATTCCATCGAGAAGCCTGCTTTGCCTTGAGTCTTAGAACGAACATCCGTGGAGTAACCGAACATTTCTGACAATGGTACTTCCGCGATAATAACCGCGTAGTCGTCACGCATGTCAGATCCAAGCAATAGGCCACGGCGGCTTGAAAGGTCGCCTTGGACTGGGCCTTGGAATTCAACTGGTGTCTCGACTTCTACACGCATGATTGGCTCAAGTAGTGTTGGTTTCGACGCGAGGAAGGCTTCTTTGAACGCTGCGCGTGCAGCGATTTTGAACGCCATCTCAGATGAGTCAACAGGGTGAAATCCGCCGTCGATAAGGTCGATCTGACAGCCAATGACTTGGCAACCAGCAAGAGGACCCTTGTCGATCGCTTCTTTGAGGCCTTTTTCTACGCCTGGGATGAATTCCTTAGGAACAGAACCGCCAACAGTTTTGTTGTTGAACACAAACGTGACTTCGCTGTCCTCAGGGAGTGGTGTGAGTGTTCCGACAACGTGCGCGTATTGACCAGAACCACCAGTTTGTTTCTTGTGTTTGTAGTCAAAAGTCGACGCTTTGCCTGGAGCTTCGCGGTAGTTTACTTTTGGTTGACCAACGAGAACCTCAGCCTTGTATTCACGTTTGATACGCTCAACATATATTTCTAGGTGAAGCTCGCCCATGCCCTTAATAATAGTCTCGTTCGATTCTTCATCAACACGGACGCGGAACGTAGGGTCTTCTTTCATAAACCGGTTGAGGGCTTTCGAGATTTTGACTAGGTCGTCTTGTTTTGCGGGTTTAATCGCAAGCTCGATCACTGGCTCAGGAACGTAAATCGATTCCATGGAGACGTTGATATCTTCGTTACAGTAGGAGTCACCGGATGCGCAATCGACGCCGACCATCGCGATGATGTCGCCTGCAGAGGCTTCAGCAATTTCTTCCTTGCTGTTGGAGTGGAGTCGTACGATACGACCGATGCGCTGAGATTTGCCCATACGAGGGTTAAAGCAGCTATCGCCTTTTTTCAGTGTGCCTTGGTAGATACGAGTGTAGGTGAGCTGTCCAAATGTTTCGTCAACGATCTTGAAGGCCATGGCAACAAATGGTTTTGAAGGATCAGAGAATACTTCAACTTTTTCTTTTTTATCGTTGTCATATCCGAAGTACTGACGATCAAGAGGGCTTGGCAAATAATTGCGAACGCCGTCTAGAAGTAGCTGAACGCCTTTATTCTTGTAAGCAGAACCACAGAATACTGGAGTCAAGGTACGTGCGATACAAGCCTTGCGGATGGTCGCCTTGATCAGGTCTTCTGGGACTGGTTTTTCTTCAAGCATGAGGTTCATCATGTCGTCGCTAAACATGCTGACAGCGTCAAGCATCGCCATGCGGTATTCTTCGGCTTTTGATTTGTAGTCTGCTGGGATTGCTTCTTCGCGAATATTTTCGCCTTTAGCGCCATCAAAATAGTAAGCCTTCATTTTAACGAGGTCGATAATGCCGTTAAGATCAGCTTCGGCGCCGATCGGAATCTGAATCATAACTGCATTGTGGCCTAATTTGTCACGAAGTGCGCCTGTCACGCGGTAAGGGTCAGCACCTTGGCGGTCAAGTTTGTTGATGAAAGCTACACATGGAACATTGTAGCGCTTCATTTGACGGTCAACGGTAATAGACTGTGACTGAACACCAGAAACACCGCAGAGGACCATGACAGCACCGTCAAGGACGCGCAATGAGCGCTCAACTTCAACTGTAAAGTCAACGTGTCCTGGGGTGTCGATCAGGTTGACAGTAATATCTTTCCAAGCAACCGTTGTGGCTGCGGATGTAATCGTAATACCGCGTTCTTTTTCAAGCTCCATGTGGTCCATGGTTGCGCCGTCGCCACCACCGCGTACTTCTTCGATTTTGTGAATACGACCACAATAGAAAAGAATACGCTCAGAAAGAGTCGTCTTTCCCGAGTCGATGTGGGCAGAAATCCCAATGTTGCGGTAGAGGTCTAGTTTCTTTGACATGTGCGCGGCCCTTCAGAAGTCAAAAGTTGCTCAATCAGCCAGGTTCGAATCACGGTCCCGTCAGAAAGCGGTCCCGAAAAACACTCCCAAACCCAAAAAATATAGGCCGCAGTTTTAGCTGCAAGACCCCTGACTTTCAAGAGAAATGATGGGGCATCACGAAAAATTAACCCTGCGGCCCTAGGGGGTTAGGATTTAGCCCTCAAGAAATAGCTAAAGATTACTTGGTGCCGACCGAAAATTGAGCAGATTCGCCTGTCATTCCCGTTGATCGGGGGGCGATATGCAATCGGGCGGCGCTTAGGCTTATTTTGGGACGAATAGAAGGGATCTCTTATGGCTGGACAACAAGGTGAAGTCACCCAGGTCTTAGATTTGGGCCTCGATTCTGGCTCAGCTGCTGCAAATTTAGCCCCGCAGTCTTTTAATCTCGCGCCAGCACCAAATGCTCAGGCACCTTTAGAGCACCAACTCCAAGTCCAATCAAATACGCCTCCGGCTTTTGGTCATGCAGGAGCGCCATCAGACTTTGGAGGAACGAATCTCAATAACCCCACGATTGGATTACGACCTATTGTGACGCAAGATGTGCATGTTGTGTCTCGTCGCACGCCTTCTGCTTTGATGCAGGCTTTAGCTGCAACAGTGCTCGTGGTGGGGCTCGTGCTCGGTTATGTTTGGTTCACCACCGGAGATGTTGCAAATATCATGGAAGTGATCGGTATGTCGGAATCGGGCGCCCAGGTAGCTCTTCAGGCGCCAAGTCCGCGTCCCAAACCTAAGAAACCTACGACAGACGCGATAAATACTCAAGGAGTTGCCAGCCCGGCAAATCTCTCTGCCGCAACAGCCCAGGCCAAAACTGACGCTGAGAGCATTTGGGGTCTCATGAAAAATGATATGGGAGGCGAGCCAGCAAAACCAGGCCCCGCATTGACCGCTGATCAGGAAGCCACATTCAAGGCGGGACTTGATCACGAGTTTTACTATCAGCGTTACAAAACAGTCTTAGAACTTGCGGCAGCCCATGCACCTGGGAGTGAAGAGCTGCTGCGTTCAGCTCTGGAGTCGAAAAAATTCTGGACGCGGATGCGAGCAGTGATTGCGCTTGCTGATATGGGAGAAGAATTAACAGACGACGATATTAAGCAAGCTCTGGGGCGCACTTATGGTGAATTGCGAGCTAACTTTTTCAAGAGATTTGAGAAGTCAACTTGTACGGTAGGCTGTTACTTCGTGGCGCGAGCGTCTCTTCCGCATCTTGACGCGGCGGGTCGCGCACAAGTGATTCGCGTCATATCAAAAGAGTCATCGGACATCCGGGATGCCTACATGGTTGCGGCGACCAAAGACCAGTCACCCAATGTCCGCAAAGAAGCCGAGGCTTGGCTTGCAGAGCATGCTGTGGATCAAGCTGTTTATGATGACATCAAACGGATTTACGGCGCACCGAATTAATCTGTTAATTAAATTATTGGCACTGGCCCACGCGCGGTAACCATAGGCCGCGGCCTGCGATTGAGCGCTGTGCTAAAGTTAAATTAGATATTTTTGTCACAATTTGTTGTCTGGTTTGACGCCCGCAGCCATCAGCATAGACGGCGAGCGTTGCTGCTGCAACGGCCGCAGCGGAACTGCTACCTTGAAATGCAATGCCGCTTTCAAATTGGATCATCGACGGCGCCACAACTTCTGGCTTCTGAATGCCGCCATTCGTTACGCCGGCAGAACTGGCAACGTCGTCGCTTGCACCCACCGTTAAAACGTTAGGATTATCAGCTGGAATCATGACGGAAGCGTCAGGAGATTGATCAATGAATGAAATATTTTGGCCATTTGCCGCAAGGCGGATGCGCGAATTTGCGTCGAAATTGTGACTCTTGATATCAACCCGCAAGAGATACTCTCCTGGTGGCAGAGTTGTCTCAATGGCTTCACGTGCGTGCGCACTGTAGTTGCCATCGCCATTATTATTCTGGCTATGATCTCTACCGTCCTGGATTTTTCGGGACGATGTGATTTCGCGTTTTGTCCGCCCATCGAGTAGGACTAAGTCTAAATCGCGGGAGGTGCGCCAATCTTTTGAATCTGCAAAATCGTTCCACGATAAGGAAATTTTCACGGGGGTCGACGGGTCATTGACGGCTAGCCTGACGTAGCGTCCAGCATAGGGTAGCTGTACTGTTTTATCTGGGTTGGGGGTGAGACTGCCCTGCCAAGAACTTGTAGCGTAGTTGCCGGCAGCGTTGATCCAAAGGATGCCGGCTGATACAGCTTTATTGACGACAGCATTGATAAAGCCGCGGCCATCAAAATTTCCACCGAACTCCCAAACTTGCGAGTAGACGATCATGTCGACTCTATCGCGGATGGCCTGGTCAACGGCCGCGCTGAAATTACTAAACCCATTAGCATTATAGAGTTTGAGCGTCGGATGCTGGCTGTTTGAAGTCCAATCAGCCGATCCAGAGGTCATAGCAAAGATGACTTCTGCCAGCTTTGTACCGTGAGGCGTTGGAGACTGATTAGAGATCGGACCTTGGAATACTTGAAGATCAGGCGGTAGGTGTTTGCCTAAAGAGGTTTCCAAACCACCAAAACCATTGTCGAGAATGGCAATTTTAATTCGACTGCCGTGGCGGCCAGACTGTAGCCAAGGCTTCAGGTTCACGCTGGAAATAAGATAGTCGTTATTGACGAGGGCTGACTTATAGGCCGGGTCATCCGGCATGGCCTCTGGGGAAATTTCGGGAGCTGAGGTTTTATCGTGGTCTTTTCCTGGATGAGTCAGGGACCACCAGTCATCACCCTTGCCACAGCTTGAGATCAACAAAGCCACGAATAGCGACTTCGAAAGAACATTTAAATAAAATGATCGATTATTTAAAAAAATCATAAAACCTCGAATATGGCATGCGAGTTTCTATAATTTTTTATTGAAAAGGTCAATATTTAATCACTGCACTGAAATCATAAGACTATTTGCTGGGAGGGGGGCTGCTGCTCGGTGAGTCTGATTTGGGCGGTGCAGAATTGTTTGAGTTGCCTTTAAAATCAGTGACATACCAACCGGTTCCTTTGAGCGCAAAGGAGGATCGACTCAGCTGTTTCACCATGGGGCCTTTACCGCAGGCTTCACAGTAGGCCGGGGCAGGATCGGTAGATTTCTGCATGATTTCAATAGGTAAACTGCAGGCTTCGCATTGATATTCATAGATGGGCATAACGTCTGACCTCCAGAGTCATATGACAGACATGGGGCAAATATCAGATCCCGGGGGTGGTTTGTCAAGATTTCCCCGCAAAAAAAACAATCCGGTCCGAACGTTGACCAACACAGATGTCAACCTGCGCTGTTGTCAACATGACGACATGGTCAACCTGAGCGAAGCGAAGGTTCTCAGTCGCGCCCCCCTGAAAATTCGAGATGTTTCGCCTCCGGCTCAACATGACGACGCAGTCAACCTGAGCACGCGGTCAACCTGAGCGAAGCGAAGGTTCTCAGTCGCGCCCCCCTGAAAATTCGAGATGTTTCGCCTCCGGCTCAACATGACGACGCAGTCAACCTGACGACATGGTCAACCTGACGACATGGTCAACCTGACGACATGGTCAACCTGACGACATGGTCAACCTGAGCGAAGCGAAGGTTCTCAGTC
>Ga0214921_10007356_pt1 | contig 14718 bp, 12 predicted proteins | sample LL1505_MetaG_FD_177992 | JGI IMG/M metagenome (GOLD analysis project Ga0214921, IMG submission 177992) | Freshwater microbial communities from Lake Lanier, Atlanta, Georgia, United States - LL-1505 | ecosystem: Environmental > Aquatic > Freshwater > Lake | place: USA: Georgia | collected... | reverse complement strand
AATAGGGGCAGCTTTCGCCGGTGGCACAACGACCGGGGCTTCTGGCACGGCAGGAGGTTGTTCTTTAGCCGGTTCTGGCGGCAATTCTCCTCGCAGCGCAGCCTTGACTCGGAGAATGAGTTCGCTGGTGGGCACGACGATCGGTTTGCCGGCATTGGTGCCCTTGAGTTGAAGCCCGATTTGGAAGGTGTAGTTCTTCAGGGCATCCGAACCCGCGAGAATGATGTTGATGATCGGCGTAGTGATCCGGATTTTCGACTGACGGGCCGCATCCAAGAGAGATTCGAGGTCATGAGCCAGGTCTTGAAGGGCAAGGAGTCGAAGAAACCCTGCGGCACCTTTAAAGGTGTGGAAGGCCCGGAAGATCGAGTTGATGGTTCCCGAGTCGCTGGGATTATCTTCCAGAACGAGCAGACCCTGTTCGATGTTCTGCAGGAGCTCGACAGACTCTCCGTGGAATTCATTCAGAAGCTCCGCATCATCCTTCAGATTCAGAACGATGGCTTTTTCTTGAGTGATCGACACCTCCTCAGCAGGTGCTGGCTTTGCTTCTTGCTCTGGCGCAGATGGAGCAACTTCGGCAACAGGAATCGCTTCTCCCGATGCCCAAGCCTCGGGATGTGCGGGGAGGGGCTTGCCTTGGCCCCAAGCGGCAAGCGCTTCTCCGAACCATCCGTGCCAGTCATTGAGCAATTTAATGGTTTTTTCAGAAAATGTTCCTGAGCCATCAAACGTCTCGTTCATCCAGTCACGCCCAACGGCAATACTTTTAGAAACTGGTTCAGGCACATCCTGATTCAACAGATCTTCAAGATCCATGAAGAAGCTGTTGATGGGAAGCAACCCGGTTTTCTCACCTGGTACAACGAAAGCCAGTTCCACGGCAAAGCGGGAATGGATATCTAAAGCCTGTTCCAGACTAGGCGGAGGTGAGTTTGTCATGAGTTATGGTGGAAAGAAATTTTTAGACTCCGTGGAGCGAATTTTACAAGCGCTAGAGACAGCGCCCGTGATTCGAGAGATAACCCAATAGCTATTACTTTCAAGCTTGCAATCGAAATTTTTGCAAATTCATCTTAATAAGGCGTGTCGCTAGTTCGGTCTTATCGCTGCGACAACGCCTTTGGTATTTTTAGAAACGGCACCGATGTTCCAGAGCAAAAACCCGCCACGTGGGCGTGGAGCGATGTTTTTTTCCAGTGTGAGCTGGCGGCTGATTTCATCGGCTCCCCAGCCGTGAGAGGTGAGACGGTCAACGGCAATGCCCGGGATGATTGGCACACTTCTGGGATTCACAGAAGGGCTTCTCCACCAGCGGAGGAGAGAGGAGAAGCTTTGGGGGCCTCCCTCTCGCCAATAAAGTTGAGGGGCGAGGTAATCCACCCAGCCGTTGCGCATCCAAGTGACCGGGTCGGAAAAAAGCTCATTGTATTGATCCACACCGGCTTTGACATCAGATGGCGCTCCTTTTGTGTAAATGCCGAACGGGCTAACGCCGAATTGCAAGCCGGGGCGCGCGGAGTGAACGGCTTGGCTGAGTTCGCGGATGAGTGAATTAACGTTTTCGCGACGCCAATCGGCCTTGCCAAGCTTGCCACCCGAAGCGCGATAATTCGCGTAGGTCTGATCGTCGGGGAAATGGGGCAGACCGCCTTTTTCAGTCGGATAGGGGTAGAAATAGTCATCGAGGTGGACGCCTGCGATAGGGTAGCGCGTGACAAGATCGCGTACGACGGCAACGACGCGGCGGCGTACCTCGGGAGCACCGGGGTCCATATAAAGCACCGTGCCGACACGATAGGCGTATTGCGGGAATTGACGGCTTATATGGCCCGGCGCCCTAGGGTAGGAAATGTTTGCCGCCGCACGGTAGGGATTGATCCAAGCATGAACCTCAAGGCCGCGTGCTTTGGCTTCGCTGATGAAAAAAGCGAGCGGATCATACCCTGGCGCGCGTCCTTGGGTGCCGGTGAGAAAGCGGCTCCATGGTTCGAGTTGGGAAGCGTAAAGCGCGTCACCCTCGGGACGTACTTGCAGTAAAACAGCATTGAGACCGGCTTTTTTTGCGGCATCGAGCAGGCCAATGGCTTGGGCTTTTTGTTCCTCCACGCTCATGCCCTCACGGGCGGGGAAATTGATATTGTGAACCGAGGAAATCCAGGCGCCCTGCAATTCCGCGCGGATATTGCAAAGGGTGGAGAGAAAAGTAAGGGCCAGCAGTGGAAGCAGTCGTTTCATTTTAGTAGAGGAAAGATTCTTCGGGAGGATCGGTTTCGGTTACAGATTCGGCGATGACGACCGGCGTGTGTCGTCCGTTTTCGACTGGAAAAGTCGCCGTACCGCGCACCTTTAACCATGTCATTTTGGGGAAATCAAGGGATCCGTTCGATTGCACGGTGATGGCAATCGGGCGGGCATCAGCAGCGCAGCACATCACGAAAAGGCGGGTTAGATTAAACCGATTGCCGTCGGGGTTTCCCATGAGAGCAGGAAAAAACTGGCCAGAGACCTCGACAGGTTTGTTCTCAAAATCCTCCCTCATCACGGGATCGCCCGCTGCGTAGAGCAGATCCACTGTTTCCGCTGCGATATAGCCGGCGTCATTTTTTTTCAGATACAGAGAGGGATCCATGAGCGTTCCCTCCGCTAGAGAGCCGTCGGGATTGGGAAGTTCGGGTTCGCGTGGCGTAGAAAACCCGGGCAGGTCGGAAATGTTGTTCACCATTCCTCGATTCAGGATAGCGGTAGCTCCGAAGCTCCCTGGCGAGAGTTTTGTGGCGGCGAGTATGGGGATGGTGAGCAGGAGAATTGAGAAGATTCCACCACTTGAAAACCATCGAGAGTGGGCTTGTTCGGGCGGCTTGCTCGGAAGAGTGAGCAGAAGGGAAATGGATAAGAGTAAAAGAACAATTCCTGAAATGATGGTGTAGATGTGAAAGGCCGGGTGCAAGTAGGAGGCAATGCGCCCGGAAAGATAAAAATAACTCAGTAAGACACCCCAGAGCAACAGAACGCCCGATGCCGCAAAACGTGGAAGGATGTCTTTCATGGCAGAATGACTGAGAGCCTCAGGCACAGGAGGCCGATAATGACAAAAAGTCCGATAGCCAGAGCGGCAACGAAGCGGCGGGTAAAAACGGCGCTGTAGATAAAAGCCAGCTTCAAATCCATCATGGGACCAAACACGAGAAAGGCGAGTTTGGCGACAGCTGGGAAAGCGACAAAAGTAGCGGCAATAAACGCATCCGAGGAGCTACACAGCGAAAGAACACCGGCGATGGTCATCATGGAGGGAATGGCAAGGCGGTCATCTAGGGAGAGCGGTAGAAAAACTTCCTGATTCATGGCAGTGCTGAACACAGAAGCCACTCCGGCTCCGATGATGAAATAAACCATCACATCCAGAAAATCTTGTACGCCCGACTCCATCGCGCCAATGAGCCGCAGGGGGAAAGGCTTCGCCGATGTAGCGTGTTCCCCGGATGGACCGCCAAGTGTCACAGATTCGAGAATGGCTTTTTTTAAAACGGCTCCAATGGGAAGATTCAGGACGGCTAGGCCACCGAGTACGGCAACAAAAAATCCAAGGCCCAGCCTAAGCGTTGTGAACTCTGCGGCACCCTGACCCCGAAACGCCGCATACGTGCTGAGAGCGGTGATCGGATTCACAATCGGTGCGGCCAGCATGTAGGCGATGGCGCTTGAGACGGGAAGCCCTTTGGCAATCAGGCGGCGGATCACCGGCACAATGCCGCATTCGCACATGGGAAAAACCAATCCAAGCAATCCACCAAGGCACACAGCAAGGAATGCATTTCGAGGCAGCAAGCGGGTCATGAGGTGGGAGGGAAGAAATTGGTCGATAATCCCGGAGAGCAGCGTGCCAAGAAGGATGAAAGGTAAACCCTCAAGTAAAACGCTGAGGAAGGCGTACGAAAAATCTGGCAGGCTGAATGAGAACCAAGGCGCGCTCACAGCATTCGCGATGCGTCGCAGCGTTTCCTCGAGAGGTAGAACCACCCGCCAGGCAGCCCCCAGAGCAGATATACGACCATGCCAGTAATTGAAACGAGTACCCCGGTGCCCTTTGCCACTCCGCAGAGTTCGTGGAGCAGTTCGTCAAGAAGCGCCTCGCGAACACCAATCCCGTTCAGGCTGATCGGGAGAGCGGAAATCGCGGTCACCAAAGGCATGATTGACATCATATCCAGCAAATCCACCTTTGAGGTGAAAGCTCGAGCCACAAAATAGAATGCAGCGAAAAACGTCACCAGCATGGGAATGGTGTAAAATGCACCCAAGAGGGCTTCGCGGCGGTTTTCGATGCAGAGTTGCCAAAGTGTCGATAGCTTCACGATGCCGCTGCGGAAAGGCATTCGAGCAGGAAGGCGCTCCACCAAATGGCGCTTGGTGAGCAGAAACGAGGCAACGAGACCAATTGCCATAACGAAAAGCACGATGGCGAAGATTTTCATCGTGTTGCCTACGGAAACACTGCGGGCAAACCAGTCCGACCGTCCCCATGCGAAGACAAGGCCCATTCCAACAAGCACCAGCATGGCCAGAAGCCGATCTACTGCAACACTCAGGAAACCCGCTGTGCGATGCTCCGGATGTTCGCGCATGAGATACAGCACCCTCACGACATCTCCTCCTGTCGTGCCCGGGAGGAATTGATTAAAAAACGCACCGATAAAAAAGAGGCGGGTCGTTTCGGCAAACGGAACATGGAGCTGCAGCATCTTCAGAAAAAGTTGCCAGCGGATGATGCCAAAAATTTCGCAGGCTCCAGCGGATGCCACTGCGGCTACCAGCCAGAGTGGATCTGCCTGTGAGATCGCCATGGCCATATCACTGCGCCTGGCGGGGTCGTGCAGAAGCCACCACAAAAGACCTGCTGTGACAAGCATCTGAAGTGCCTTCAGAGTCCATCCTCCAATACTTGAATTTTCCTCTCGAGTGGAGGGATCAGGGTTTCTTTTGGGATCCAACACGCGTAGGGAATATTTCCAGATCTTTTGAGCTGGGAAATCTAGACCACCGCTTCAATTTCGATTCGTTTGTGACGTCGAGGCGAAATCGTTTTCACCTTGCCCACTCCAGAAAGGGGGCGTTGGCCATTGGTCGCAGGTCCGGCGGAATCAAAAGCATCGTTTCTTTTTGCAGAGTCCAACGTTTCAAAACCTGGGAAGATCGGGTGACCATTCAGCCCGTTTTCAGAGACATGGCCGTTGGCATTCTCGCTGGAGGCCTTGAACGCAGACTGAGGTTCGATCTTTTTTCGGGTGGTTGGTTTTTTAGCTGCTGCCGCGCGCACTTTCTTGGGAGGTGCTTTTTGATTGTTGAGGCGGCGGGCATTGAGAAGTTCAGGGATCTCTTGAGCTTCATCTTCGAGTCCTTCGAATTGACGTTTTTGAGGAATCATTCCGCTCAGGTAATCCGACGTGGCTTGAAGCATGTACGTGACATTTGTTTCCCATGTGGCGTGGGCCTCGTAGCCGTCCCAGTCCGGCTCTGGAAGTTTGCCGTGCAGAAGCGTGGCCATGCCGTCTGCCACAGCATCACTGGAGTCCGGCTCGACATAGACCCCGATGCCGAAAAATCGTACAAGATCCTCCATGGGACTATCGCCGCTTGATGCCAGAACGCGTCTCCGCGCATTGACGGCTGTCGTGAGCGTGGCAGTTTGAGAATGAAAAGAACCCGAGTAGGTGAGAAGGATATAGTCCGCAGCCTGAAAGTAGCAGAGCCGTTTTTCATCCGCCACGAATTCATCCGAAATAAAGACCCGATTCGACAGACCGAGATCGTTGGCAAGCATTTGATAATATTTCATCGGCTTGTCTTTATGCGAGGAGACACAACCCAGAATCACAAGATGAGCATCCGGGTTGTCCATGAGGGCCCGAATGGCAAGATCGATGTTTTTATGGTTTCGTATTGTCCCGAAAGCCAGAAAAACTTTTTTGCCTCGGGGAACTTTCCATCGGGAGCGGATGGTTTTTGGATTTTCTCGGATCGGTGTGATTCTTTCAGGACCAAGAGGAACTTCGACCGGCTGGATGTGGGGCGGCAGTTGAGCGGTGATGGACTGTCGCTTGTGGGCAACAGCAATTCGAAAGGGGCTAAAGGAAAGCCGAGAGGAAAGGTCGTTCCACCACTTGGGACCTAGCGTGTGGTCGCGCGCTGAAAAGTGAAGATTTGTTATATAAATCACTTTTTGAAAACGGGATAAAAAAATATGCGGCCAAATCCATAGAGCGGATTGTGTGTCGGTATGGCTGCCCGTGAGGACAATTATCGGCCGCTTGGAGTAAACTTCCCATGCAAAAATCCACTGGTTGCGAATGGTCTGCAGAGTCTTTGAAAACTTCCTAGAAAAAAGCCCAGTACCTTGCGTCGCTCCCTCGCTCATACAGGTCATGACGGGATATTCCGCCGCGCGCGTGCGGAGGTAGCCTACGCTGCAAAGCACGAGGACTTTTATTCCCAATTCGTGCAAGGCCGATGCCTGTTTGTGAACCTGGTCAGGGATGGCTCCGTGAGATCCCGGGCAGTGGATCAGGACGTCAACGGTGGAACGGTAGTCGGCAGGCATCGTGTTGAGGTTTTGTCTGATCTAAAAATAACGACTTCTAAGCGGGTGTGGTTGCACTTGGGTTCTTTTGAACCTTCCGCAAAAGAAGTGGGTTCTAGAAATTGAGCATGCCGCCAGCGAGGAGCAAGTCATTTTTATCCCAGACACCCGAGTTGGCTCAGCAAGTGAAATTTTTGAGAGGTCCTAGAGCCCTGGGCTGGAATGCATCATTCCACCATCGGCGAAAATCGTCGTGGCGGTGAGGTAGGTCGCCCCTTCTCCTGCAAGAAATGCAACGACACTCGCAATTTCCTCGGGCTTGGCCATGCGTCCAAGCGGGATCGCATCGTCAAGTTTTTTGAGCAATACAGCATCCTTCATTGTAGAGGTATTGATCGGGGTGGCCACGGCACCAGGACCTACTGCTGTGACTAGGATATTGTGTGGAGCGAGTTCGAGGCCCGCCGTACGTGTGAGCATTCGCATTCCACCTTTTGAGAGGCAGTATGCCGTGTTGCCAGGCATCGGCCAGTCCTCATGCACGGATGTCACGTTGATAATGCGGCCACCACCACCTTGGGCTAGCATTTGTTTTGCGGCGATTTGTGTGCCGAAGAAAGCACTCTTGAGATTGATGTCGAGCACGCGCTGATATTGCTCCTCGGTGGTATCAAGCACGGAGGTACGGGTCTCTACACCGGCATTGTTTACGATGATATCAAGGCGACCGAAAGTTGCGACAGCGGCATCGACAAGTTTTTGGAGATCGGCAATTTTGCTTACGTCGGCTTGGACGTGGATTGCTTTGTCCCCTAGGGCGAGGACCTGTTGCTCGAGAGCCACTGCTGTTTCAGGATGCACGACGTAGTCGATGACGATGTTTGCGCCTTGCTTGGCGAGTTCGAGAACGATGGAGAGGCCGATACCACTATTGCCCCCGGTTACGATAGCTGTTTTTCCTTGGAGTGTCATAGGGCGAGTACGATCATGCTCTACGGGCTTGCAGGCAATTAAAAAAGCAGGCAGAGTTATGCCGGCCTTACTTTCGGGGGCATAGCTCAACGGTCAGAGCAGGCGGCTCATAACCGCTTGGTTGTCGGTTCGAATCCGGCTGCCCCCATTTTGAGACAAAAACGGCCGCGTTTTGAGGGTCACCTCACGCGGCCGATTTGATTGAATATGGCTTTGAGCTATTTATTTACTTAGCAATTACCTTGATGCTGCTCCGATCCTGCGTCATCAAGCAATAGTGACGTCTTTGCAAAGATACACGTCTTGGATGGCATGCAGAAGCTTGGCACCTTCGTCCATCGGACGCTGAAAAGCCTTGCGTCCCGAGATGAGGCCGGTGCCTCCCGCGCGTTTGTTCACCACGGCTGTGTAGACGGCTTCGTTGAAGTCGTTTTTGCCACTTGCTCCACCGCTATTAATGAGGCCCGCGCGGCCCATGTAGCAATTTGCGACCTGGTAGCGGCAGAGGTCGATCGGATGGTCGCTGGTGAGTTCGGTGTATATGCGTTCGTCAAGTTTGCCGTAGCTGGAACCACCGGAGTTGAGCGCCTTGAAGCCGCCATTGTTTTCGGGAAGCTTTTGCTTGATGATGTCGGCTTGGATTGTGCAGCCGAGGTGGTTTGCCTGGCCAGTGAGGTCGGCTGAGAGATGATAGTCTTTATCGCCTTTGATGCTGAAGGCGGGGTTGCGCAAGTAGCACCAGAGCACCGTTGCCATGCCCAATTCGTGAGCCAAAGCAAAGGCCTCTGCGACCTCTACGATCTCACGATGCGCGTCGTCCGAGCCGAAATAAATGGTGGCACCAATAGCCGCCGCACCCATGTCGTGGGCAGTTTTAATCTTGCCAAAAAGAATTTCTTTAAAGGCATTGGGGTAGGTGAGGAGCTCATTGTGGTTGATCTTCACCAGAAAAGGAATCTTGTGAGCGTATTTGCGTGACACACTCCCGAGCACGCCGAATGTTGAGCAGACCGCATTGCATCCGCCTTCGATGGCAAGTTTCACAATGTTCTCAGGGTCAAAATAGGCAGGGTTTTTGGCGAAGCTTGCGCCAGCAGAATGCTCGATGCCTTGGTCTACAGGCAGAATGGAAACAAAGCCCGTGCCGGCAAGACGGCCGGAATTGTAAATGCGCTGAAGATTGTTGATAACGCGCTGATTGCGGTCGCTCGGTAGAAAAATGCGGTCCAAGAAATCCGGACCCGGAAGGTGCAGAGCGTCTTTGGAGACGGTTTGGGAAGTGTGCTTGAGAAGGTAATCGGCTTTGTCGCCGAGTGCAGTTACGATGGTATCGATCATTTTTTGAAAGTGGAGCGATATGGTTAATGGAGGCGGAATTTTTTGTCCAGCCTGTGAAAAGAGTATTTTTTTGGTTGGTTGAAATGGTATTTCCATTGACCTGGAACGTCGATTCTGGGATATGCCAGTTCCGCAAAGTTTGCATCCTTTGACTTAGCTTCAATCAGCTTCGCCTCGCGAGGATGCACCGAAAATTGCGTTATGGTGGCTGTTGGTTGTTCAGAATCCCTGAATGGCCGTTATGCTCTCGCTTTGAAGATATGCTGAAATGATTTCATGGATTTGTTTTGAATGGGAGCTTGCCTCCTTGGAATTGTCCGCGCCATCGGTGCCGCCTCTTGTTTTGAGGGCTGCCGAGAGCGGCCAAGAGGAGACCACTCTCAAAGTTTTGCTCTCCGCATTCGCCATGGACACCGCATGGGGTGATATCAGCCGACGGCTTGAAGAAGGCATGGTGCACTATGTGAAGCAGGCCTTCGATAGACCGGACCCCTCTTGCATTGTGGCCCTTCATGGACAACGCGTCATTGGAGCGTCTCTCTTGGATCCGAATCCCGATGCCGGGAATCATCTTTTGAGCGGGCCCATGATTCTTCATGAGTATCGCAATCGAGGTGTGGGAAGCGGGCTTCTAGCGGCCTCTCTCATCTTTCTTCGGGACAAGGGCCTGACAAAAGCACGCGGCGTGACGCGGGCGAACTCGACAGTCTCCCGCTTCGTATATCCCAAATTTTCGAGTGTTCAGACGCCCTACAATCAGGACCCCCTTCAGCCTGTTGGACACTAATTTTTCGCTTTTCTCTTGTCGGCTGATGCACAATGCTTCGGAGCAGGATGAAAGGGTTTTTCGGCAAATACGAAACTGAGGGTTTTTTCGATGAAATGTTCGATGCGGATGGAAACGTCCGTACACACTATTCAAAAATTCTGGAGAGATTTGCCGGGATGGATCGCGCCTCGTTTGAGTCCAAGCGGACCTTGGCAGAAAAAACTTATCTGAACCAAGGCATCACCTTTACCGTCTACAGCGGGGACGAGGGGACTGAACGCATCATGCCATTCGATCTGATACCTCGAATCATTCCAGCGCAGGAATGGCAGCATATCGAGCGCGGCTTGGAGCAGCGCCTCCGCGCACTGAATTTGTTTCTCCACGATATCTACCACGACCAGCGAATCGTGAAGGAGGGGGTTATGCCGATGGAAATCGTCCGCACCGCGAAACACTACCGCCCGGAGTTGGTTGGTTTTGATGTGCCGCATGACATCTATATTCATATCTGCGGTTCGGATCTCATTCGCGGCGACGATGGCAATTACATGGTCCTTGAGGACAATGGCCGCTCTCCTTCCGGCGTTTCCTACCTTCTCGAAAACCGCCAAGCGATGAAACGCGTCTTCCCCCAGCTTTTCAGCCGCCACGCTGTACGTCCGGTGGACATCTATCCCCAAGCCCTACTCGAGGTGCTGCGCTATGTGGCTCCGCAGGGGAACCCCGACCCCACGGTTGTTCTCCTCACCCCAGGCATTTATAATTCCGCCTACTTCGAACACTCGTTTCTCGCGCGCTCCATGGGCATAGAAATCGTCGTGAGCCAGGACCTCGTTGTGAACGACGCCTGCGTGTACATGAAGACCACCAAAGGTCTCCAAAAAGTTGACGTGATCTACCGCCGCATTGACGACGATTTTCTGGATCCCACTGTCTTCCGTAAAGATTCCGTGCTCGGCGTCCCCGGTCTCGTCGATGCATACCGCGAAGGCAATGTGAACCTTTGCAATGCGCTTGGCACGGGAGTCGCCGATGACAAAGTCACATACTACTATGTGCCTGCCATGATCAAATTCTACCTCGGCGAGGATCCCATCCTGCCGAATGTCGAGACCTTCCTCTCGGCTGTGGATTCGGATCGAAAGTTCATTTTGGAGAACCTTGAGAACCTCGTTGTAAAAGCGGCGAATGAGAGCGGCGGATATGGCATGATGATTGGTCCGAAGGCCACACGGGAGGAAATTGAGAAATTTCGAGCTGCTATCATCGCCGACCCGCGAGGCTACATCGCACAACCGGTTATCAGCCTGTCTCGCTCACCTTGCTATTTCGACGGAAAACTTGAAGGCCGCCATATTGACCTGCGGCCGTATATTCTCATGGGCGAAAAAACAACGATCGTTCCAGGCGGGCTCACGCGCGTGGCCATGCGTAAGGGCTCGCTTGTGGTCAACTCCTCGCAGGGTGGCGGCAGCAAAGATACCTGGGTTTTGGACGAAACGGAGGGCAAATGCTGAGCCGCGTAGCCGATTCCTGTTTCTGGCTCAGCCGTTACATCGAACGAGCGGAGTCCAGCGCCCGTATTCTGGACGTCAATATCCAGCTCGTGCTCGATTCGGAAATGCAGAACGGCAATGCGGACAGCGATCTCTGGAAGCCCATCCTATCAACCTTGGAGGAACAGGAGCTTTTCCAAAACCAGCACGGGAAATTAAACGGCGACGATGTCATGGAGTTTGTAACTTTTGAAAAGGCAAATCCCAATTCGATTCTTTCATCCGTTACCTTCGCCCGCGAGAATGCACGCACCGTGCGAGAACAGATATCGAGTGAAATGTGGGAGCAACTCAATCGCCTATATCTGCACCTGCAGAGCCCGGCCGCCCGAGCTGCATTCCGAGAAAGTCCGATTGGCTTCTACCGCAGCCTTGTTGACAGTTTTCACTCGTTTCAAGGAATCACAGACGCGACAATGACCCATGGGGAGGGATGGCAATTCCTGCAAGCCGGGAAATATCTCGAGCGGGCGGACTCTACTTCGCGCGTTCTGGATTTTAAATACCATGTTCTTCTCCCAAGCGGGGAGCGCGTCGGCGGCGACCTCGATATCACGCAATGGATGGCGGTACTTCGCTCCTGCAGTGCGATGGAAGCCTATTTGAAGCTATTTCATGACCGTGTCACGAGTTGGGAAGTGGCGGGATTTTTGATTCTTCACGATAACTTTCCACGCTCAATCAGGTTTTGCGTCGGTGCGCTGGATCAGGCTCTTCACAGTATTTCCGGGAGCGGGAGGGGGCACTTCAGCAATGAGGCCGAGCGCCTTTCGGGCATGCTGCGCTCCAGCCTTGATTTCACTACAGTCGATAGCATTTTTCAGTCGGGCCTCCACCAATATCTCGACCAGACACAGACCCGCATTGCCGAAGTCTCCCGGGCGCTGGCCGAAACCTACTGTCGCTGGCTGTGAGTCTCAAGGAAACTGCCTCGCGTCCGCTCACCACGACGGTGTTGGACACTTACGCTTTCGAGACCTTGCTTAAGAAGGTAGCGCGCTCTTTCCAGCTTTCCCTTCGCGTCCTTCCCCCTTCCTTGCGCCCTGCCCTCTCGCTGGCCTACATGCTGGCAAGGGCCTCGGATACGATTGCAGACGCCTCATCCGTACCCGATTTTCAGCGGATCGCTCTGCTGCGCGGACTGCCAGATCTGTTTCCCGAGAAGTCCCCGGATTTAGGCCTTAACGGTTCAGACCGTGAATTGCTTCTGCTAATGCCTCGATTGCTGGAAGCTCTGAAGACCCTGCCCGACCGGGGCGAGATCGTCGAGGCGTGGAAGATTATTCTGCAAGGACAAATTTTCGACGTCGAGCGCTTTGCGACCTCGAGGCCTGAACTCCCCTCCCCTCCCCTGAACCCCGAAGAGCTCGAGAAGTACACCTATCTCGTTGCCGGCAGTGTCGGCGAATTTTGGACGCGCCTTTGCTTCAAACATGTGCCGGATTATTCGACGAAGCCTCTCGAAGAAATGCTGCCGCTTGCTCGACGCTACGGACAGGCCCTGCAACTTGTCAATATTCTGCGAGATCGTCGTTCGGATGCCGATGCGGGCCGCATCTACATTCCCGATGAGCGGTTTTACATCGCAATGCAACATGTCACCGATCTGTTGCAATCAGGCACTGAATACACCGCCACCATCCAACCACGCGCCCTCCGTGCGGCCTCTGCCCTCCCTCTCGACCTTGCAAAACAAACTCTCAATCTCATTGCTCAGCATCCGCTCGGGGCGGGTGTGAAAGTGCCCCGCTGGCAGGTTTGGCTGTCATTTGTGAAAGCCTTCTGGCGCTGAGTGCCAGCTTTCTCAGTCTTGAGACTCGGCACGACACTGATAGCCGGAGACAAATTTTTCACGAAAGGTCTGGAATGATCCTTGGAGAATGTGTTCGCGGGCTTGGCGAGCGAGGTTGATGTAGAAGTGGAGGTTGTGTATGGAAATGAGCCTCAGGCCGAGAATTTCCTCCGCTTTCACCAGATGGCGGAGATAGGCGCGTGTGAAGTTTTGGCAGCTATGGCATACGCAGCCTTCTTCGATCGGTCGAGTGTCCTCCGCGAACGGCGCATTTTTCAGATTGATGGTGCCTGCCGCGGTAAAGGCAGTCCCATTGCGGGCGAGACGGGTGGGAAGTACGCAGTCGAACATATCGACTCCTCGGGCGATCATTTCAATAATTTGCGGAGGTGTGCCAAGGCCCATTGCATAGCGCGGTTGATTCATCGGCAGAAATGGAACCGCATTTTCGATTGCCTTGAACATTTCGATCTGCGGCTCTCCCACACTCACTCCACCCACAGCATAGCCATCAAAGCCGATTTCCACGAGTGCTCGGGCGCTCTTTTCACGAAGGTCAGCGTGGGAGGATCCTTGCACAATGCCAAAAAGGAGCGGACGATTTTCCGCAGGTTGCGCATCCCACCAATCGCGGCAGCGCCTTGCCCAGCGCAGAGTCAAATCCAGACTCTTCGATGCATCGGCGTGGCTGCAGGGGTGCGGAGGACACTCATCGAAAAGCATCACGATGTCGGAGCCAAGATCGCGTTGGATTTCCATCGACGTTTCGGGACCGATAAACGTCGGAGTGCCATCCAGATGGTTTTGGAAGTGCACGCCCTGCTCGGTGATTTTCCGCAGCTTCGCTAGGGAGAAAACTTGAAACCCGCCGCTATCGGTGAGGATCGGGCGATCCCATGACATGAAGCGGTGCAAGCCACCGAGGCGGGAGATGAGCTTTTCCCCCGGACGAACATGGAGGTGGTAGGTATTGCCGAGAATAATCTGCGCGCCCAAACCGCGAAGCTCGTCCGGGCTCATGGCCTTCACCGTGGCCTGAGTCCCGACCGGCATGAAGACCGGCGTCCGCACCGAGCCTCGTCGCGTGTGGACAGTCGCCGCACGTGCTCCGCCTTCGGAAGCTTCAAGCGTGAAAGGAGCGCCGCAGGCCGAGCTCACTTTTTCGGCGCCGCACCAGCGACTGCGAGGGAGATGTCGATCACATCAGAGACCTTATCAAGGTTCTCACCCTGCTTGATTCCATAGTCACCGCGGTTGATCTGGAAGTTTGTGCGAACAACGAGGAGATCGCCTTGTATCTTGCCGCCTGTGCGATCTGCGAGGCGACCGGGAAGGTAGGTGACTTTGACCGGGACCATGACTTCCTTGGAAACGCCTTTCAGCGTGAAAATGCCCTTCACATCGGCCGCGCCAGAGTTCCCGTCTTTCTTGGAGTTCAAGACCTCCTTGATCTCAAAAGTGATCTCGGGGTTTTTCGCCGTATCGAGCCACTCTGCGCCGAGCATATGCTCCTGCATCATGGGATTCGGAACCGTGAGGGTCTTGGCATCCACGATGATTTTCCCTTTGATATCTTCGGGATTTGCTGGATCAGCCGTAATAGTTCCGCTGATGCCGTTGGTTGTGCCGCTGATGGACTCCAGCGGGCCGTCGAGTTTGAAGACGATGTTGTTGACGCCTTTCGGATCCTTGAAGTCGAAGGCGACTTCAG
>Ga0214921_10007355_pt1 | contig 14720 bp, 6 predicted proteins | sample LL1505_MetaG_FD_177992 | JGI IMG/M metagenome (GOLD analysis project Ga0214921, IMG submission 177992) | Freshwater microbial communities from Lake Lanier, Atlanta, Georgia, United States - LL-1505 | ecosystem: Environmental > Aquatic > Freshwater > Lake | place: USA: Georgia | collected 2015-05-28 | reverse complement strand
CGCCCCCCCCCCCCCCACAGCAAATGGCCCTGGGCGCCCGCTCCCCCCAAGAACTAATGGTCGTGTGGACAGGAGGTGTCATGGAGGGCCTGCTTGCCCCCGTGGACCCCACCAACACCCTGTTCATCGCTGGGGGCAGTGTCATGGTGTTTGGCAGCTGCCTGTTCCTCCTGTGCCGAGCCGAGGCCAACGACAACGAGAACAACGCGGCAGGGACCCCCAACAACCCCCCCAAGGTCCTCCAAATGGGCACCTCCTCCCTCATTCTCGTGGACCGAGCCCTGCAAGTTCTGCACGCCCTGCACAGCGACCCGTCCAAAGCCTTTGACTCCGCCGTGGAGTTCCTGAACCGGGTCTTTGCCTCCGGGGTCATCCCCGCCCTGGTGGACAACCCCATTCTCCCAGGAGGGACACCCGCCCACATTGACTCCCTGGCCAACGCCACAGTGTCGGCACTGTGCACCGCCATGGGTGCCTTGGCCGCGGGGGGAGCACCACCACCGGGGTTCGGCAACGCCCCCAAGCGAGTCGAGGCGTGTGCCTCTGCGCTGGTCATCATTCTACGAGCCGCCTCTTCAGCGGCCATTCTCCAAGTCGGCAATGACCACCTGCAACTCTTGCTGCAAGCCTTACCCCTGGCCCCGGCAGCCGTGGCGGAGACACTGTACTACGTCCCCTCCTCTCACTCTGAGTGGAAGCAGACCCTTGAAGTCTGCTCGGCCCACCTGCAACGCATGGCTGCTGCCTGCGGCTCTCCTTCCACGGATAGTACCGTGGCACCACTGTGGGACCTGGTTCAACACATCATTTCAACCCACCTTGTTTCGGACCCCACTGCCACGGAGGTGTGGTACCTACTTGCACCCTACATGAACCCCGTCCATGTCCAGGTCCAGGTCCAGGTCCAGGCCCCGGCCCCGGCCGATGCCCCGGCCCCGGCCTTGGCCTTGGCACCGACACAAGCTTTTGGGGCTGGAGCTCCAGCTGGTGCCGGTGCCGGTGCCGGTGCCGGCGAGCAACAGGGACAACCCAGCAGCCTCTTGGGACCATTCATCCAGGACGCGTCAGACAGTCTCACCGGTTTTGACGGCTCACTTGCGGGGTTTCTGTACGGCGAAGACCTGCCGGCTGGCTCGTGGTACGACGACTGCGAGCCAAGGCCCTGTGCATCTCCTGATCAGACAGCTCACCCCATTCACCACGCGGACGGTGAAGAGGAGAAGAAGGAGGAGGAGGAAGAAGAAGAGGAGGAGGAGGCAGAACCCGATGTTGACTATGACGTTCCTTTTTGTGAAAAGGTGTTTGGTACCCATGGCGGGGCGCCCGCAGGCGCCATCGAGTGCTAAGCCCCCCCCCCCCCCCCCTCCATTCCAAACCTCCTTGGGTCGTGTGTTTCAAAACAATGAACTGCTTGCATTTTGCACCAACAAGAAACAAGGGACGCTCGCACACACCCACACTTTACGCAGAACGCTCAAAAAGCTCAGCAAACGCCATTTTGCAGACAGCATCGAACGCCCCCTTCTCGACCCCGGTCACAGGACCCGTCACGACGCTCCCAAGTCCAGGCGAGTCTTCCGTCGTAATCTGGATACGCAAGTAGTCGATGACTTGGTCGATGTTGCCCCGTAAGAAGAGCCAAAAGTTTTCAAGGTCGACAGTGGCAGCCTTGTTCAGGGTTTCCATCGTTGTGGCATGTCGCTGCAAGAGGAAGACCGCAACGGGATTTACGTCCTCTATGTCGAACTTTTGACGGGAAAACAAATTGGCCTGGATGCCAAGCAGCCCGCGTTCAAACACCACTCTGTCGCTCGACAAGCGCCTGATGTCCTTGGTGGGGAACACGCACCAGGGGTTTTGGAAACACTGGGCAAATGTTGGCCCCATCCGGCGGTCGTTCCGTGACGGACCGGGCATGCCAAACATCAACACCCACCGTTGCAAGTCTCCCAGGTCCGTGAAGTCTTTCTCAATTTGGGTCGAGAGGAGGGTGGTTATCCAGCCGCAGATGGACCAGATTGTACTCGCGTGCGCGGGCTCCTGTGGCCGACACAGGGCATCTGTCAGCTTCAACCCCGCGTCGATCAGTTCTGGGTACTCGCGTTCTTGCGCGTACTCGTCGTCGTCGGCGACATTGAGCTCCCAGAAATTTGGGGCGCCGACAATGTACTTGTCCGCTTCGTACTTCTCCGTCTGACCCCCAACCAAGGCCACCGACTCTAACAATTCGGCAGTGGTCCAAGGCCTCGATTCGCACAGACCCACAATGGCGCCCACCACATCCATTGAATCGCCACTGGTCAAAACGTTGTTCTTCACTAAGCCCGCGACGATGGAAAGGTTGTCCATCAAGAACTCAAAGCAGAACATGACGCAAACCAGGCGCTTCGCGGCCTCGTTCAACTTCTGGCACTCCGAGTGCAGCCAGGCATGAGTGGGGACAGTGCCGCTGTCGCGGTCCCGCTTCAAAGCAGCAGCGACACTGAAGAGGTGCTGAGCCCCAGAAGGCATCTCACTCTCCTTGGCGAACACCGTTTTCAGGGCGGTGGCCACTGGGCCCATCGCGTCCCCGGCAACAATCAAATTGCTCGCCAGCCTGGTAGCCGGGGTGTCTGGCCACACAACCGGGGCGCCAACGCCCGCCCCTGCTCCCGCCCCCCAAAGTCTGCTCTTGCTTGTCAACGAGAGCTGCACGGTCGATTCGGCATGGCCATGGCCATGGCCATGACCATGACCATGACCAACCCTAATGGGCTTGCCCCAGTAGTCCTGTTGCTGCTTCCATATCCAGTCCACCACCTTTGCAAAGGTGCCAGGACCCTCTGCCGGACCCGGCCCTCCTCCATTTGCTCCAAACCGGCCGTTTGGCTGTTGGATGCACATGACGGAGTGCCTCGCCCTGTGAGCCTTGCCGCCCTGGAAAGTTGCTACGCACTCAATGGACACCACAGGGCGCCCGCTCCCATGGTCCAGACACAGTGCCTGCAACAGGGAAAATTGCTCAGGTTTGTCCATGTTTACTTTGTACACGGTGGTCATCTCGTCCGCGTCCGCGCCCTTCCCCGCCGCCTGTGCCACCACGTTGTTGCAAGACACGGGACCATTGGCGCGGCCCGATCTCCCTTCTTGTAAACCCGTGAATGTTTGCACAAGGCTCCCAAGCTGTGGCAGAAGGTCGCCACGACTTCTTTCCTCCTCCTCCTCCTCTTCCCTGGCGGCGTAGAGGACCCACTCCACCGCAAAGGAGGTGGCGAGGTCCATGCCGACAGCTCGAACCAGCTCCACCGTGTGCAGGGCAGACACGGAGTAGATGGCGTCCATTGCGCACACCAGAGGCAGGTCGTTCTGCGTCAACGCCGCCTGGGCTTGCCCTTGCCTCGCCCTCAGGTTGCGGACCCAAGTCACCACGTCCGCAGAGGGTGCCCGGGTCACTTCAGGCGCGACAATGGTCCGGGGGGCAAGGCCCCAAGGACCCCCCACGGTCACGGACACAATGCCAGCTTTGAGATGGTCAAAGCCGACTCGGGGGTCCTCAAACTGCGCCGTGTCGTTACGTTTGAAAGTGACACACCCCGACAGCAAGTCCATGCACAGGGTCGCGGACAGATCAACGACCTCTATCGTCATGAACAGGACAAAGCCGCTCTTCACAGACCCGGTGCCTTTGCAGTTCCACTGCTTGCCTAGGAAGGGGGCAAACAGGGAGTCAAACAAAAACTGCGAAACGGTCCCGGTCTGGGATGGAAGGTCGTCGTCGTCGTCGTCGTCGTCGGCTAAGACGTCAGGGGACAGACCTGCCCTGACTCCAGACATCACAGAGCCCGGCCGCCCGTCCCTGTGCGCAGATGACTCCGAACTCGAGTGCGTCAAGTCGACCACAGGCCCTCTCGCGCTCGCGCTCGCGCCCGCGCCCGCTCCCGCTCCCATGCTTTGGGCTGAGACGCCTGCAACCATGGATCGTACCGGAGCCCACTCCCACCGTTGCCACAGCATGTTGTCCAAGAAGGGCTTCCTGTCCCTCTCTGGAATTACCCAACACAGGCCACACTTGACGACGTGGGCATCCAACGCCATTTCGCTATGACGCGTCCACGTTACGTCCCAGTTGACAGCGGAATCCCTCATGCTAACTGCCACTGTCACGCGCGGCGCAGGCTCGGCCGCCCCCGTGGGACAGCCCGTCACAAACGAGTCGGAGATCCCGTCTGAACTTTCAAGGAGAGTCTTCTGTATTTCACGCAGGAGGTCCACATTGAGGTAGAATGACACCACGGACACTTCCTTGCTCCTGTCGAACAGGACCACTTTCAGAAAGCGTCCTTTGACGACGAAGCCACTTCCGGGATCGTGGAGCTCTTGGACCAATTGGGTCTTGATCGCCACGTTCCTGCTGCACAACGGCGTCTGGGTAACATCCACGCCCTTATCAAACGTGAACACGGCCGAATTGAAGCGGTGCCGTGACTCGAGTACAATTTCGTGCATTTCTCCTGGGGGTGCTGGCGCTGGCGGGGGCGGGGGCGGAGGCGGAGCCGCGGACGCACCTCCACCTCCACCTCCGATGCTGGGCCCGTTTCTGAAAGCAGTGCCTGGAATCCCGTAACGGTGCATCGTCTCGTGGTTCATTGCAGACTTTGACAAACACATACTATACATTTCACGTCACTGAAGGCAGAAATACCACTCACACTCACACTCACGCGCACACGCACAGTGACCTACGCCTCTACGCTTCGGCTTCCCCAGACTCGCCGTCCGACTCCAGGTCCGAATTCGTGTCGTTTTTCAGTGCCCTTATCGCGGAGTTGAACACTCTTGAACCGTAGCTTGAAGCCTCTTCCATGGCGATGGCACTAAGCCCCACAGTCGTTAAAACCTGGACAGCCTTAACTAGATCACCCACCGGTGCTTGTACAGAACTCTTCCACGTGTCCCCACCTCGGGCAATGCAGAACCGCGCAGCTACCACGCTACGGGCATCCACTGTGACGGGGACCTTGGTTTCAAACCCCAGTCCACGAGGTCCGCGACGAAGGGTCACACACCCACCGCAAAATTTCTCAAGGGGCTCCGTCCATTCCACTCCCTCGCCCACCTCACTGGGGTTCACCCATGATCCGTTGACGTACGTACTTGATGTTCCACGCCCAATGGCCCCACGGTTCCACGTTAGCCATACGGACACCAGTGTCTTCGTTTCCTCCGTTACAAACCACAACTGGACTCCGACAAATGCCTCAGCCTCCATGGTTACCTGTGGCACAGTCTCAAGCTTTGTTTTCACCTTGGCCAGCCCGTAGTCGCCCATGGGACCCTCTCTGCCCCCCTCCTTGCCTTCCTGCCCGTGAAAAGCCAGCACCAAGTTCCGAAGGTACATGTCCTCTCCGGAAATGTCAACCCCGGCACTGAGGTTTGGCTTCCCTGGCGTCCCGGGTGTCCCAGGAGAGAAGAGCAGGCGTCTGGGGGGAGGAGACCCGTGCGCCGGAGTCCCAGAGGCCCCACCAGGAGACGCAAACAGGGCACGCTGCCCCTCCCCTTCCCCTGCCCCTGCCCCTGCGCCTGCTCCAGGCCCTGCTGGGCCCTCTTCTTTCGGTAGTTCCAGACGAACCTTGAGCTTGATAGGGAAATTGACCATGTCGGGGTGCTCTCCCATCAGCGCCGGGACCTCCAGGTCGCTTTGTTCACAGAGGGAACACAGCTCACTCAAGAATGCGGATTGGGCTACCGGGTCCTTGAAGAGGGCGGCCACCCCCGAAAACACTTGGACAAGAATTCCGCTGTTGGCGTCCTGAAACACACCCTTGACCAAGTCATCAAAATCGCCTTGCTTGGCCCTGAAGTCAGCTTTTGCGTTCAGGTATCTCCTCTGAGCGGCCTTCACGCTGGACCTCGAAGTGCCAAGTCGCGCGCACAGCGTGTCAAGCTTGTTTGCAAACTCCACTGGACGAGCAAGACCACCCGGGAGCCCAAGCGTCTCCAAAAAGGTGGACATGGCACCAGTGCCGTTGGCACCTTTCGCAGACCACAACATCGTGACCACCTTCTTCCTGAACTCAGGCGTGAAACATTTCCACGTGGGGTTGTGCTGCAGGTAGCACAGCGCCAGGACCTTGCACACGCCCAAGGAAAACAAAGTGCTGCTTATTTCCTTGGAGACGCCTGTAAACAGGTCGTCGTCGTCGTCGTCGTCGTCGTCGCCGCCGCCGTCGCCGTCCTCGTCGCCGTCCCTGTCGGCTTTCAGGACTACCTTCACAGACTTCGACCTTAAGAAGGTGCCCATCAAGCTGGGACGCACCGCCGACTCGCTGTCTGCAGCCAGGAGGAAGGGTGCAAAGTCATCAAGACCTTCAGCCATTTTGGATAGTTCGGAGAAGTTTATGTCCGTCGCGTTGCCCGTGACCGGGTGGAGGTGAACCAGTCTCCTCAGGAAGTTTACGCCCTCGTCTCCGGCGCTTGCTCCGGCGGCGCCGTCTTCATCGTCGGCGTCGACGAAGACCTTCTCAAAGAAGGTCACACTTGGGTCCCACGGGGACCACAAGTCCGCAAGGTACGCATCCAAGCCACGGGTCTCAAGCCAATACCGTAGCATGGCCACAGACCTCAGAGGGTCGCCAATGAAGTACACAACACCGTCCTCGACAGGCTGCACGGCCTCAACACGCCCTCGGAAAGGAACTGTGATGACCAAGGAAGTGAACGAACACCCGTCTCCGACGCGTGTCAGCACTTCAAGGTTCAAATCCCAAGCTCCTTCCTCGAAGGACCCCGAAGAGCCCCTGGCCGTCACGACGGTCGTGCGCCCCCGTTTCAGCTTGCGGCACACGACCGTGCACTCCGCAGGGCACGCGGCGTCCGTTGGACTGTCTTCGCGCCGAACCGCACGCGCGGAAAAGGAGTACGGCGGTAACCCACACGCAGCAGCCGACCGGTACCACTTCTTGAACCCCTCCAAGGCATCGGCCCCGACGTGGAACACGTCACGAAAATCCGTCCGGACGAACCCTCCCACTGGCGCCTCCTCTGTCACACTCTGTGCCAACAACACCAGAGTCTCCCGTTCCTTGGCGAGAATGCCCTCAAGAAGCTCAATGGCCCCCTCCTTGGGGCCATCCAACTCCAGGACTGCTATGTATTCCACACAGAAGTCCAAAAGGTCAGAGGGATCCCCACCGCTAATGACTCCTTTGAACTGGTCTACCAGTTGACCCACGGAGGGCGGTAATTGGCTGGAGTCGAACGCCTCTTTCTCCTCGGAAAGGAACATCGCCACTGTCGCCACCATGTTCTTGATCTGGCCAAACTCGGCAAGCTTGATGAACTGGTCCTCGAGCACGGCGTACGCTGACGCGGCTTCCAAAACGACACAAAGGTCGCCAATAAATTGGCGGCGCAGCTCTTGGTCCTCCTTGACCCTTTCAAACAGGGTGGACATGTCGTCGTCTCCCACAACACCAGAGACCTTCTCCATCCAAATGTGGCACTGGACGACCTTTGCCAGCTGGGCAAGCAAGGCGGGGATGCGGTTGGGCGGTTGGACCCCTTCGCCCCTGTCCACGACCAGCAACCCCTCTGGACTCTCCGTGCCAATCTCTCGAAAGGTCACACCGCTGGTCGGGGAGTTACCATCCAACGCCCACCGGACGCGAACGTCCCCGGGCCTTTGTCGGTTGCACTCAATTGCCTTTCCCCCGCCGATGCCCATTGGGCCCACGCTCTGAAACACGTCACAGGGGTCCTGCACCCGACTCTCGCCGCCAGAGAATGTGGTTCCCATGGTATCAGCCCTGCTCCCCGCGCACTTCGTGGTGCCGCGTGTCATTGCTTTATATATTCATTCACAGTGACACCCATGCACACACACGGCAGCGGGCCCATGCACACACCACGAAGTTAAAATAGAGTCAGCCCACATCAGGGCGGTCACATGGGCCTTTGAAAACTTGGACACCTCCCCCCCAAACCTCGCAGTCGCTACCGGACCCGCGGGCGCCACAAGGGTTGCGTCTCCGTGCGTGTCCGCCACTTGCAAGGGGGCTGGAAAATTGTACCGTTCACATAGAACTTGAGACACCCTGGTGTCCGGACCCGGGACCGGGCCAGGGCCGTGGCCAGGGCCATCGCTGCCCAGTGTGGACCACAGCTTCGCGTCAGTTTGGACACCACCCCTCTTCAACACCTCCAAGGCTTCGCGCTTTGAAAAGACGCCATGTCGATGACCCAGGCCCTTCCCTGTGCCCTCTTGAAGGCCCTCCCCGAAGCTTCGGGCGTGCTGCTTGCACAGACGGAGGCACCGGTACGTCCCTGCCGACCCTGGCGACCCCGGGACGTGGTACACTCGAAGGGTGCTGCCGTGGGGAGCCCCGGCCCTGACCACGACCCCACAAATGGCACAGGCCCGTGCAAGGTCCCTGCGTTGGCTGGGCACGACGGGGCCCCAGGAGGAGGCAAACATGGACAGGTCTGCCGGGACGGGGAACGCGCCATGGGCGTCCCTGAATTGGTGACACAGGGGACAGGTGGGCCCTCGTGGGCCCCAACACCCCACCGTGAACCTGAACTTGGCCCCGCACATGACACACAGGGCCACCGCCACGTCCAGGACCCGCAACGTGCCCCGGGCCAGGTCATAGGGCACCAGCTGGGTGACGCACCTCTTGGGCTTGCCCCCCCTGGAGTCTGTGGGGGACAGGTGGGCGCAGGTGGCCATCACCCCCGAGCCGTCGCACAGGTCACACCCCGCTGCCATGAGGGTCTTGATGCCATAGCAGCCCGAGCAGGGGTCACAGCACACGCCGTGGGCCCCCATGGCAAACCTCTTGCCCCCAGACCCTGGGTCCTGGGTCACCGGTACCACGTACATGACACAGCACGAAAAACAGACCCACACCCGAGACGCGGAGTCGGGGATGGTGGGGCCGTGCAGGGCCCTCAGGGCCGCCCGCCCTGCACGCACCACCTCCTGGGGCCAGGGACAGAAGGCCACCACGTCCGACCGTTGCCGAGCCAGGGACACCAGGGTCAGGGCACACAGGGTGTTGCCGCTCATGCGGGCCACCAAGTCCGTGACCACCGACCCCAGGGTGCCCTCGGTGACCTCGGACCCCGTGCGGGCCACTCCGGCACTCTGGGCCGCCGCGTACCTCAGCACCAACTCCCCCTGGGAGTGTCGTTCCCCAGGGGCCTCGCTGGCCACCACCCCCGGGGTCAGGTCCATGAACAGGGACCACACCCCGGTGACCACCTCGGGCCGGGTCCCAAAGGTCACGAAGGCCTGCACCGCGGTCGCCAGCAGACCCTTGGTACAGTCCAGGGCGTTCATGGCGTCTTTGGCGATGGAGGTGGGCGTCGGCTTCTCAAAGCCCGCCTCACACTCCCCACTCTGGGCCACGGTGTCTCGCACCACTCGCTTGCCCCCCTCTGGGCGCATGAACCAGTGCCCCAACGCCTCCAGCTCCCGACACACCGTCCGACGGTCCAGGAACCCAAACCGCCGCGAACAGCAGTCTATCACTCCCTCGGGCGCCAGGACGGCCACCTCCTTGTGCACGCCCGCCACACGAGCCACCCGCACCCCAGTGGCAACCTGGATGGCCTCAATCAACGGCCCGTCACACCCGGGGTCCCACCGGACGTCCTTGCCACCCTTTGACCCCTTGCCACCCTTGGTGCCCACTTGCACGTACCCGTGGCTGCGCAACCGGACCACCGTGTCCAACAACGTTTCCAGGTGTCCGCACTTGGAGTAGATGCCAGTGGGCATGGTGAGACCCGCGGCTCGGACCGCAGCCGTCAAGGCACCTCCCAGGAACGCCCCAAGGGCCACCGGGGACGTCACGCGCCACTGGGACCGACACAGGGACCGACGAAGGGCCGACATGGCCGCCACGACCGCCATGGGAAACGTGCCCCAGAAGGGCTGGGGAAACACGCCACCACTGCATGCGCCCTGCAGGGAACTCGTCACCAACACGTACTCCACCAACAGGCAGTACAGCAACAGCTCCCCGTGGGTGTCTCGAGTGGCCCTCCCACGGGCCACCCGTCCCAGCCACGCCTTCCACTTCCCAGGGTCGGTGCCAACCCCACCCAGGCACCGCCACAGGGCGTACCTGATGGCCGCGGGAGTGATTTCCGCTGGGTCCACCACGTAGGGGTAGCCCCCGGTCAACCCAAGGTACAGACAGCACCTCAGCAACTCCAGGGCACCTCCACTGCCAATTCTACCCCCACCTCGACCCTCGGCCCCGTCCCCAAACACCCGAGTCAGAACCACGGTTCCCACCAGGGGCTTCATGTCACATGCTCGCTTGGCAGTGGCCCGGCAACACGCCTCCCACATGGCCACAGGCACTGGCAAGGGAATCCCAGGGGCCTTGTCATCCACCCACCGTTGGGCTACTTTGTCCTCTTGGTGCTTTGTTGCCCCTGTCACGGCCACGGAACCGGAGCCGGAGCCGGAGCCAGCGCCAGCGCGACCCTCAAGGTCCGCCCCAGCAACCATGGTACTATGGGCCCTGTTCCTGACTTTGCGGGCCCGGGGGTCGTTCACCGCAGAGTACAACACGACGGACAGGACCTCAGGACCGCTCCACAGACACGGAGGACCAGCCCCAGGTCCCTGGTACCAAGGCCCAACACCACACAACGTCACAGGCACGGCCCACAGCCCACAGCCCCGGGCGTCCCCCGTCAAGTCCCCCACCTCTGGGGGACCCACCTCCGTCGCCAGCGCAACCAGCTGGAAGTGCAGGTCCACGTAGTGAGAACAGGCCAACAGGCCCCCCGCCCCAATGACCGCGTCCCGGGACGGGTGCCCCGACCTCCGACTCAGGTCATCCATGGCGGCCTCCACCAGGACGACCCTTGCACACACGGCAACCACAAAGCACTGCCCCGGGGTCAGTGCCCCCCCCTGGCCCTGGACCAGGGAGGCCACACACCCCGGTGCGGCAATGGGCCACGTCTCCAGAGGCCACGCCCCAAGGAACGCCCACACCTCGCACTCCTCGATGCCCGCCAAGTCCCCAAACAATAATAAATCCACCTGGCGTGGGGACAGCCGCCGGGCGTCCGACACCCCAACCGCCCCCCTCATGGACGCCCCCATGCTACAACAAACGTTTTTGAAGGTGCACAAAGCCTCAGCGGGGTTCCGAACAAAGGTCCGGCCCCTGGGCACACTGGCACTGGGCAGGGACCCCAGTACCACCGGGGTGCAGGAAGCCCCCAGCACCGCAGTCGCGGTGGACATGTACCCATAACTCACCCTGGGGAACGTTAACCCCGGGGCGGTCACACTGTACAAGGCTTTGTGCGCACCTAAAAATCCGACGGGGTCACCTTGGCAGGCTCAGGAAACCCCACCAGACCCGACTCGCCCTCCTCAGACACCCCAAGGTGAGCCCCACACTCCCGGTGGGCAAACTCACACCGGTCCACCTCTGGGTGTTGATGAACCCAGTGCACCCTGTCACCGCCTCCACTCAACACCCCGGACCTTCGTTCTCCTTGAAACCCAGGGAACAGGGGCAAGGGCCCACCCTCAGACCCCGGACCCAACTCTGGTTCAACTTCAAACTCTGGCTCCTCTTCAAACTCCGCCTCGGGCTCTTCTCGGTCCTGGGCCTGGGCCTGGGCCTCGGGTCCGGGTACCAAAGTCACATATCGCTGCATGTGCGCAACACTCTCAGGGACCGACGCATACGCCTGGGTTTCAGAGGGAACGGTCCACACAGCCCCGGCGGGAGTGGAGTCAAACACGTGCGCGGCAGAGGGAGGAACGGCACCCGGGACACGGCCTGGGACGTACTGAGACCCTGGAGGTCCAGCCCCCATGACCACACTTGCACTCCTGTCCAACAAAGGAGACTGGTCAATGCACCACACGGGGGCGTCCCCCGCCCCTGGCAGGGAACACTTGGTAAATTTCCACTCCAAGTACCCCACGTTGAACATGACGACCGGGCCTCGGAGCATTGCAGAGGTCGCGGAGGGCAACCAGCACACGTCCTCCCTGTACTCCCCAGGCCCTGTCGCATTGTTGTGGCCCTCAATGGGCAACGGGGGAGGCGAGCCGCCGCCGCCCCCGCCCCCGCCGCCTCCCTCCATGCCTTGCCGTCGGTACCTTGCCCTGTCCGTGCTTGGGAAAATGCCAGACACAGACGCGTTCAGGACGATGTCCATCACAAACTCCCGGTGGCACAGAATGCACAGCTGGTACTTGATGGAGGGGGGCAGAATGCCCCTGTCGCAAAACACGGCCAGCTCCGTGGGAGACAACATGGCTGCCAACAAGGGGCCCTCCGCCCCCCCTGCACCACTCACAAGCCGGGACGCACACTTGCTGCCCGAGGAACAAGGAGGCAACGCCACCGGCAACCGTTCAGATGTCACCAACAACTTTGTCCCAGCCGCAACCATCATGGCGCTCTCGTGGTCTGCGGACCACACCTCCGCGGACACAGGAGTCTCAGGGAACACCTGCCTCGGCCCCTTCCCACGTCCGTACATGTTCTTCAACGTCCGCATCAGCAAACTCGTGGACACCGCACTGCCTTGCTGGTTTCGCTGAGTCGCGGGGATGCCAATCGTTACCCCAGTCCCACTGCCACCACCGCCACCGCCACCGCCACTGCCGTCCGCAACAGGTCGTCCCGGCAGTGCCCCAGTTGCCATGGAACCAAAGGTGGACGCGGCACCCCGAACTAGGTCCCCCGCAGTTCCCGCAGTTCCCGCAGTTCCCGCAGGGACGCCCAGGACGTCTCCCGAACTGCCTGCTCGCAGGGACGCCATTGCCACGTCTCGGACCACGGACGCAAAGGCAGGACTGGACAGCCTCAGGGCAGACTCTTGACCCAGTTCAAGGGTGGCTCGAAAGGCTGCAAGAGGACTTGACTCCATTTGAGACATCAACAACGGAACCAACTCTGGGACGGGGTCTGGCGTGGATCCCTGTCCACGGACACGGGACCTGGGTCGAGACCCCTCATCTCCGCTCCCCTCGTCACCCAACCCAAGGTAACGCTGACCACGCTTGCCAAGTACCTGTGCCATGCCTTCTCCCTCCATTTGGCACGCTTTTTGGGTTCCGTTTTACACGCCTTGGTACCTCTCATACACCACAGGCCCGGGAGTGACCATGGGTCCAGACCAGACCAGACCAGACAAGTGGTCATTGGAATGGTCATTGGAAGAATGCGCAGCGCCAAAAAGGCCTCCAATGACCATTCCAATGACCAAAGAAAAACCCAAAGTAACTATTGGAGTTCCGGGCACTTTTTTTTTCGGAACGCAAATTTTGGAACGTCCATGAATTAACGTCCACTTACCTAAGGGGCGACCCCCTGTGGTCCCTCCCAGAGCTTTTTGACTGGGGTTGAAGCCATATGTGCGTTCATACGTGAAGAACACATGGCCCAAGCCCCAGACCTTGGAGGTGAGGCTCCGTGGAGAGCCAAGGGGAAAGAGGGTCCAAAAATGGGAAGTGGACGTAAAAGTCCCATTTTGGACGTTGTTTGGGCGCTGTGTTTTCGGCTTTTCGGTTTCGGATTTGGTCATTGGAATGGTCATTGGAAGAATGTACAGCGTCAAAAAGGCCTCCAATGACCATTCCAATGACCAAAGAAAAACCCAAAGTAACTATTGGAGTTCCGGGCACTTTTTTTTTTGGAATGCAAATTTTGGAACGTCCACAAATTAACGTCCACTTACCTAAGGGGCGACCCCCTGTGGTCCCTCCCAGAGCATTTTGACCGGGGTTGAAGCCATATGTTCATGCATACGTGACTAACACATGGCCGACGCCCCAGGCCTTGGAGGCGAGGCTCCGTGGAGAGCCAAGGGGAAAGAGGGGCCAAAAATGGGAAGTGGACGTAAAAGTCCCATTTTGGACGTTGTTTGGGCGCTGTGTTTTCGGCTTTTCGGTTTCGGATTTGGTCATTGGAATGGTCATTGGAAGAATGCACAGCGCCAAAAAGGCCTCCAATGACCATTCCAATGATCAAAGAAAAACCCAAAGTAACTATTGGAGTTCCGGGCACTTTTTTTTTCAGAATGCAAATTTTGGAACGTCCATGAATTAACGTCCACTTACCTAAGGGGCGACCCCCCAGGGCCCCTCCCGGCGCTTTTCACCCGGGGTTGAAGCCATATGTGCGTTCATATGTGAAGAACACATGGCCGACGCCCCAGGCCTTGGAGGCAAGGCCCCGCGGAGAGAGACGCGGAAAGAGAGGTCAAAAATGGCAAGTGGACGTAAAAGTCCCATTTTGGACGTTGTTTGGGCGCTGTGCTTTCGGCTTTTCGGTTTCGGTTTTGGTCATTGGAATGGTCATTGGAAGAATGTGCAGCGCCAAAAAGGCCTCCAATGACCATTCCAATGGTCAAAGAAAAACCCAAAGTAACTATTGGAGTTCCGGGCACTTTTTTTTTCGGAATGCAAATTTTGGAACGTCCACGAATTAACGTCCACTTACGTGTCTGGAGGCCCCCCGGGCCCTCCCCTGGAGCCTTTCGACTGGGATTAAAGCCATACTCCCACGCATACGTGACGAACACATGGCCCAAGCCCCAGGTCTTGGAGGTGAGGCCCCGTGGAGAGCCAAGGGAAAAGAGAGACCAAAAATGGGAAGTGGACGTAAAAGTCCCATTTTGGACGTTGTTTGGGCGCTGTGTTTTCGGCTTTTCGGTTTCGGATTTGGTCATTGGAATGGTCATTGGAA
>Ga0214921_10007354_pt1 | contig 14722 bp, 13 predicted proteins | sample LL1505_MetaG_FD_177992 | JGI IMG/M metagenome (GOLD analysis project Ga0214921, IMG submission 177992) | Freshwater microbial communities from Lake Lanier, Atlanta, Georgia, United States - LL-1505 | ecosystem: Environmental > Aquatic > Freshwater > Lake | place: USA: Georgia | collected... | reverse complement strand
TTGCCGATGCACTGGCTGACTTTTTTCGCGCTCGAAAGAAGCACGGTTCAGGCAAAGCTTGACTGCGCCGTTTAGCACCAGCCTGGCCGAGGGTGGGATCAGAAAGTGTCGGTTGAACCGACACTTTGTGTTTGCCATCCAATGGAATAGATTCCCTATGTGTTTCAACCAATCCGAGGTAGCCCAAGTTTCCATCGGACCTGCTCTAACAAGGACTAGCGAGTCAGAAGCTTACTCGTGAAGATCCTTGACGTGATCTTCGTCACCATGATCAACGTCTGCATGATCCACTGACTCATCTTCCTTAGCGGCCATCTCGGCATAGTGAATAGCCTGAATCTGATGGCCGTATGCGAGGTAAGCGTGGTGGGCTGTCTTCACAACATCATCATGGTCATCTGCCTCAGCTGCTGCCAGCTGATGCTTTGCTGCTGCTTCAAAGTGATGCGCCGCTTTGCGATGATGATCGGCTGCCTTGTGGTGAACAGCATGTTCATGTTTTGTGGTCATGTCATTTCTCCCTAAGTTGTATGGGTAAAAACCCCAACATAAGGATAACCCCCTACCCGTTTGCGGAACAAGGATTTTTGTGCTGATCGGATCGACAGCACTCAAACGGTAAATGGCGGCGGCATCGCGATCCGGAAGTGAGCAGAAAATGCCGGTTCAAACGACACGTTATGTGCTTGCCCATAACGGGCAGTGCATTTCCTCATTGATCGCAGGCGTTGCGAAGTGATCAAAGCAGGACACCTTGATCCCGTCGATGATCCTGTGGATATGGATCACTCCACCGAAATTTTTCGCTCTTTGATGACGCGTCCCCACAAAGAGATCTGCTGCTCAATGAAGGCTTGCGCCAGTTCCGGTGTGGTGCGTTGAATCTCGCCACCGAGTTGGGCAATACGCTGCTTCACCTCAGGCGCATCCAGCGCGTGCTGAAATGCCGAGGCAACCTTGCTTTGCTATCTACTTACTACTTCGGCAGAAGTGGGTAACCGATATTCCTCATGAGTCCCATGTACTTGGCCCTCAGGCAAGGAACTGCAGTCTTGCAAAGTTAAGGCCGGTAGCAAGCTGGCGCTAACTTCACGTGCACATGCTTGCAAGGTGCCGCATCAAATTGGGGCGTGAGGCACTGTGCTAAGGCGTTAATCGTTTATCGATTCGCTTATTCGGTGGGCACATGGCTAGTGCTAAACGCTGCTGGTGGATAGAAACTGCTTTGGCATAGCATTTGCATACGGCCTTGTACACAAGTACGGATCCCGATGAGACACGCTAATTCAAAACGATTGACAAACGCTGAAAGCGCCTGGATCGCCAAGCTCGCGCGGGCGATCAGGAGCAGCAAACCGGATGCTTCGGCTTCAAAGCAAACACTCGCAAAACTGAGGTTTGCGGTCAAAGACAACATCGATGTTAAGAACATTCCTACTACTGCGGCTTGCCCGGACTTTCGCTACACCCCGAAGCGCAACGCCCTCGTTGTTCAGAATCTGATTGATGCAGGCGCAACGCTGGTCGGCAAAACCAATCTTGATCAGTTTGCCTGCGGCCTTAACGGCACACGTTCGCCCTATGGCATCGTGCCCAACAGCTTTAACAGTGAATTCGTCAGCGGTGGCTCAAGTTCAGGTTCGGCCTATGTTGTAGCAACAGGTCAAGTTGACTTCGCTCTTGGCACTGACACTGCAGGGTCCGGACGCGTTCCCGCTGGACTTAACAATATTGTTGGTCTTAAGCCTACAAGGGGATTGATCAGTGCAAAAGGCGTTGTGCCTGCCGCACGCAGTGTTGATACCGTTTCAATCTTTGCGAGAGACGTCGCCACGGCTTGGCGAGTGTTGCGCGCCTCTATATCGTTCGATCCAAGCGATCCGTATAGTCGGTCGATCAGAATTAAGCCATCAACCTTTCCATCAGCACTGCGGGTGGGCATTCCGGATCGCTGCGAATGGTATGGCGACACCATCTCGGAGCAGCATTTTGAGCAGGCTAAAGGACGGATAACCGCGCTCGGCGGTCAGTTAGAACCCATACCGTATAAGCCATTGCTTCAGGCAGCTTCGCTTCTTTATGAGAGCGCCCTAGTGGCCGAACGTTTGGAAGTGACTGAGCCGATGCTAGACGAGTCACCGGACAGCTTCGATCAGGCCGTGCACAAAGTACTTATTGCGGCCAAGTCCTACAGCGCCGCCGATGCATTTCGTTCCCTCAATCAGGTGAGGCATTTAAAGCTAGAAGCTGATTCGATGTGGTCGAACATCGATGTGTTGATGGTACCTACCGCACCAAGGCACTATCGGATTACGGAAATGCTTGCTGATCCCATCGAGTTGAACCGTCGGCTTGGCTACTACACGAACTTCGTAAACATGCTTGACTATGCAGCCGCCTCGGTCCCAAGCTCGATCAGGTCAGACGGGCTCCCATTTGGGGTGACGTTCATTGCACCCGCGGGCTCGGACTATCAGCTTGCCGAGTGGGCTCATCGTTTTCACCGTCATACCGGTCTAACCTTGGGCGCAACTGACGAGGCACTCCCTGAGTCTGCTACAACACTTGAACCGTTCTTAGAGGCATCAGATCCATCGGTCCGCATTGCTGTAGTTGGCGCTCATCTTCGAGGCATGCCACTAAATGGGCAATTGACCGCCTGTCAAGCTCGATTTATTCGCGAGTCGTCAACCTCCAACGCCTACCGCCTCTATGCACTTGCCGACACGGTTCCGCCCAAGCCAGGGCTCATTCGAGTGCCACCGGGCACCGGGGCATGCATTGCTATCGAAATCTGGGAGATGCCTCTGAGCTCCTATGGCTCATTTGTCTCACAAATCCCATCACCCCTGGGTGTTGGTCAGATAAGCACGCGCGACAACGAGTTGATTCAAGGATTTCTTTGCGAATCACTGGCCATAGAAGGTTCAAAAGACATCACCGCCTATGGAGGCTGGAAGGCCTACCTAGGGCTTAAAACTTAGATCTACTGTTCCACACCACCCCTAGCTCCAAGGAGTACGTTATGGATTCGACAACCAAACCGGAAGTAATCGAGACAAGAAGTCAAGCAATCGACTCTCTTGACCGCCGAACGATGCTTAAGTCGACCGTAGTTGCCGCTGGCAGCTTATCGATGCCAGCGATCGTTCGTGCACAGAGCGCGCCAAAGATTCGCATCGGCTACTGGCCGGTGGCCTCCGGTATTCCCTTTTTCGCCGCGGTAGATAAGGGGTTCTTCAAGCAGGCAGGCTTGGAGGTTGAAGCGGTTAAATTCGCAAGCCCGCAGCAAGTCGCAGAGGCGATGCTGGCCGGTCGTCTGGAGGGCAGCTCCAATGGCACTGCCTCCGCAGCGCTTGGCATTGCCGAGCTCGCTCAGCCCGGATTGTTGAAGATTTTTTGCACGAATCCCACCAATGCAAAGTACGTGCTCGATGAGTTCATCGTGGCGAAGGACAATACGATGAAGAGCGTCGGTGAACTTTCGGGCAAAAAAGTAGGCTGCGGCCCTGGCGTACAAAACGTAACATTGGCCCGAACAGTTCTTGAACGCGCCGGCGCAAAAGGCTTCACGATCACTGAACTGCCGATCGCGCAACACGTGGCTGCCATTGCCGCAAATCAAGTTGATGCCTGTTACACCCTAGAGCCTACCGGCACGATCGGCCGTCTCAATGGCACGACCCGTAATCTTGAAGTGGGCGTGATCGCCAAGTATGTGCTCGGCGACCCCATGGCGCCTTGGCATGGCGGATCAGCAAGCTTCACGACTGAATTCATCAGCAAGAACCCCGAGATCGTCAAACGTTTCATCACCGCCTATAAGCGAGGCGTGGATTTGGTGAAAACCATTCCTGCCGAAGCTCGACCGTCTCTCAAGGGATATACCGCGATCGAAGGCCCTTTGACAAACGAAGTGCCCATGGCGGACTACATGTTCTCCACCGAGTTTAAACAAGCCGATATTGCAGCCTTTCAGAAGTTTTTTGATCTCTTTTCTGAGAAAGGTATTTTCAGTAAACGGATCATGATTGATTCGATACTTTATAAGGGTTAGTGGTGGCCTCCTCTCCAGTTCAAAAGCAGCCTCCCGGTACCTGGAAGCAGGCGCCTGACGGTGCAGGTCAAAAGCCATCGCCCGTCTTCGCCTGGGCTTCCCTATTGCCCTTGACCGGTCCCCTATTGATGGTCGTTTGCTGGGATCTCTCCGTTCGATCGGGATTAATCAAGGCAATTCTTTTGCCCTTGCCTTGGGATACCTTGACAACGCTTTTCCACGGCATGGCAGGTGGCCCTTTGCTATTCGACTTCTACGTTACGCTTTACAGAACAATTCTTGCTTTTGCCATTGCTGTTTTTGCCGGAATGCCTTTGGGTATTCTCCTGGGAAGTAACGAGCGTGCTTACCGCAGCGTGGAGTTCTTGATCGACTTTTTCCGCTCAACACCAGCCTCAGCGCTGATTCCACTTTTCTTGCTTATTTTTGGTACATCGGACATCAATAAGATCGCAATTGCCGCCTTCGGTGCCTGGCTACTTGTTGTCTTTAACTGCGCCTACGGTGTGATTAATGCCCGCAAACAGCGCATCGCTGCAGCAAAGGTGATGGGCGCAACGCGATGGCAGATATTCAAAGATGTCTTAATCTGGGAAAGCCTCCAGGCGTCCTTCGTGGGCCTTCGTTCTGCAGTTTCCATGGCTTTAGTGATCGTGGTGGTAGCGGAAATGTTTATCGGGTCTGAAAGCGGCCTTGGCCATAAGATCATCAATGCCCAACAGGTGATGAATACGAAGATGATGTATGCTGCGATTATGTCGGCAGGGATTTTAGGCTACCTGCTCAACGTTTTGTTTCTGCGCATTGAGCGCAGGATTGTCCACTGGAGCGGCAGATGAACCGCGTATTGAACGCTCCTGTCTTTGCGGATATTCCTAAAACCCGATTTGTCCCTGGTCCGCCGGGCACGCACATAACGATACGCGGCCTGACCAAGTACTTTGCCGGTTGGCCCTTGTATGAGAACTTTGATCTTGATATTCCCAAGGGCCAGATCGTTTCAATTTTTGGTCCAAATGGGTGCGGTAAGTCGACCCTGATCAACCTGATCGCAGGCCTGATTCCTGTTGATGCGGGCGATATTCTGTTTGACGGAAAGTCGCTGAAGGAAACAAAGATTGGCTATGTGTTTCAAAATTATCGTGAGGCGCTTTTCCCTTGGTGGCGGACGATCGACAACATTGCCTATCCCCTCAAGTTAATGGGTAAGACAAAGGCGGAAGTCGACCGAAGACTTGAAGCGCTTGTGGACTCATTTGAGGTGCGCTTTGACCTTAACCGCTATCCCTATGAGCTTTCGGGCGGTCAGCAACAAACCGCTTCCATCATGCGCGCGCTTGCCCCGGAGCCAGAGGTTTTGTTTCTCGACGAACCTTTTTCGGCACTAGATTACGAGATGACGCTATTCATTCGTGAAAAGCTTCAAGAGGTCTTCATGCAGACGAAAACGACCATGATGCTTGTTTCACACGACCTTGAGGAAGCGGTTTATCTTGCCGATCAAATTTTATTGCTCACAAAGCGACCCACGTCGATTGCAGAGATTTTGCACTACAGCGACTCGAGGCCAAGAACGGTATCAACGCTGTCCGAACCCTCATTTGTTTCGACCAAAAAAAGAAGCCTGGAAATCTTTCAACGTGAAGTCCGAAAATGATGCTCGATCAAAAGAAGGCTAGACATCTGGTTGCCGACGATACTTATCAGCGACTTCGTCACGCGCTTTTCAATTTTGTACTGATGCCCGGCGACCGCATCACCGAGCAGCAATTGTGCGAGCGCTTTAACGTCTCACGTACACCGGTTCGGCAGGCTCTTTTCCGCTTACAACAGGAGGGCTATGTTGAAGTCCTATTTCGGAGCGGCTGGCGAGTACTGCCCTTAGACTTCAAGACATTCGATGCGCTTTATGACTTCAGGATACTGATTGAGACCGAATCGGTTCAACGCCTTTGCGATGGACGTATTCAGGGATCACTTGAACGTACGAACAGCGTGCTTGAGGATCTGCGCGCGACTTGGTTTGTTCAAAAACCCAATCGAAACTACAACATTCAAACCGTGAGTAGACTTGATGAAGAGTTTCACTGTGCCATTGTTCGCGCGGTTGGTAATCCCGTGATTGAACAAACGCATCTTGAAATCACCGAGCGCATTCGAATCATCCGAAAACTCGATTTCACCCGTAACACTCGCATTGACGCCACCTATGACGAGCATGCCCGTATCCTGCGTGCCATCCTGACGAAGCGATCAGAACAAGCAAGGCTGCTTTTGCGTGCCCATGTTGAAGCGAGTCAAACACAAGTGAGGCAGATCACGCTCCATCAAATTGAACATACGCGGCAAACACTCTCTGCAACTGAACATTCAGTCTGAGCTTTTTGCGTATTTCCGCCAGACAGGCTCAGCCGAAAGCGCTTCACCAAGCTTGTGCAAGGAGCGAGATTTGCAGTCAATAGGCGCTCAATCCTGATCGGTTTGATCCGGTATTAGCACCGCAAAGGTGCCTGGGTGGCTTTGCAGCGATCGGTGGAGCCCAGATACGAAGCGTTCGATACACCGATTCAATCTGGCATATCTTTTGCTAAGACGTCTTTATGGGGCTTTTCAGCACCCAAGCCTTAAGGAGGTAATCGTCATGACCACCGAACGAAACCGCATAGAGACGTCCGAAACCCTCACCGTCGACCCCTATGATTGCAGCAAGCCCTTGCGCATGCGCTGTTTGTGTGGCCAGGAGCATCGCGACCTTTCGCTTCAGACAGCACGCCCAATTCGTCTCGCACATGACTCCGATCCGGGCAACAGTTTCCTTGAAGCCAGCCTGATCAAGGCATTGTTTCCAATTGATAGCGTTAGACGCGGCTTATTGAAGGCGGTGGGTGCAGGTACCGTCAAGGCCGCAATCACATCCACGGTGCCTCTAGGCGCGTTGCAAGCTATGGCGCAAGAGCGAGGGCCGATCGAGAAGAAAGATCTAAAAATTGGCTTTATAGCGATAACCTGTGCGAGCCCCCTCATCATGGCCGACCCACTAGGGTTTTACAGGCGCGAAGGGCTCAACGTTCAGTTAATGAAAACGGCAGGGTGGGCTCTCATTCGGGATAAGATGATCAACAAAGAGCATGATGCAAGCCACTTTCTTTCCCCTATGCCTATCGCAATGAGCATGGGACTGGGCAGTAATCAGGTGGACATGAATGTTGCCAGCATTCAAAACACGAATGGCCAAGCGATCACGTTGCACGTAAAGCACAAAGATAAGCGCGATCCCAAGCAATGGAAGGGTTTTAAATTTGCTGTGCCCTTTGAATACTCGATGCATAACTTGCTCTTGCGTTACTACCTTGCGGAGAACGGGATCAATCCCGATACCGATATACAAATTCGAGTCACACCGCCACCCGAAATGGTTGCCAATCTTCGCGCGGGCAACATTGATGGCTTTCTAGGACCAGATCCCTTCAACCAACGGGCAGTGTTTGACGAGATTGGGTTCATTCACATACTGTCCAAGGAGATTTGGGACGGCCACCCTTGCTGCGCGTTTGGTATGAGCGATGAATTCATCAAACAGAATCCCAATACCTTTGCTGCGCTTTACCGCGCAGTCTTGCGTGCGAGTAACATGGCAAGCCAAGCCAAGGACCGGGAGCTCATTGCAAAAGTTATATCGCCAACACAATATCTCAACCAACCAGAAACCGTCGTAAACCAGGTCTTGACTGGAAAATTCGCAGACGGTTTGGGCGGCGTTAAGAACGTACCCGATCGTGCCAACTTCGATCCGATGCCATGGCAGAGCATGGCCGTTTGGATGATGACTCAGATGAAACGATGGGGGTACATCAAGGGCGATGTGAATTATCGCCAGATTGCGGAGAAGGTTTTCTTGCTCACCGATGCTAAAAAATATATGACCGAAGTTGGATTCAAACCACCGGCCGGTGCGTACCAGAAATTCAAGGTTCTTGGCAAAGAGTTTGACCCAGCAAAGCCTGAGGAATATCTGAAGGGCTTTGCGATCCACAAAATGGCCTAGCCGATGGATCGCTCGCAACAGCTTCAACTGAAGGTAAGGGCTGCCATATTGTCAGCCCTTGTTTTGCTGCTGATCTTAGGGCTATGGCATGTGGCTACTCTCAAGCCTGCTGCAAGTGGTGCAACGGGATCGTCAGCATCGATGACTGCGGAGCAAATTGAGTATGCCAAGCTGATGGGCAAAAGTATTGATTCGCCAAAAAAAACAGACGGTTTTCCGACTTTGGAACAGATGGCTCAGACCTTTGTCAAGCATTTCGCTGACCCCTTTTATGACAACGGGCCCAATGACAAGGGTATTGCGATACAGCTCGCTCACTCGCTTATTCGTGTTGCGTTGGGATTTCTTTTGGCGTGCATGGTAGCGATTCCCTGTGGCTTTGTTATTGGTATGAGTCCTGTGTTGTCCCGGGCCTTTGATCCGTTTATCCAGATCTTGAAGCCAATAAGCCCGCTGGCTTGGATGCCGCTTGCGCTTTACACCATTAAAGACTCTTCGATTTCTGGAGTTTTTGTGATTTTTATCTGCTCGCTCTGGCCGATGTTGATCAACACAGCCTTTGGCGTTACATCGGTCAAGCGTGAATGGCTGAATGTCGCGCTCACCCTTGAAGTGTCACCTTTGCGCAAGGCTTTTTTGGTGATTTTTCCAGCCGCCCTGCCGACGATCGTGACGGGGATGCGCATTAGCATGGGCATCGCATGGTTGGTGATTGTTGCTGCTGAGATGCTGGTGGGCGGCACAGGTATCGGCTATTTTGTCTGGAACGAGTGGAACAACTTATCACTCACGAACGTTATCTTCGCAATCATCACAATCGGCTTCGTTGGGATGTTGCTTGACTTATTGTTTGCTCAATTACAACGGTGGGTGAGTTATGTGGAGTGATCCGCTATTGCGGAGCTTAGCAAAACCCGGTGGTCTTGATCATTCGGCAACAGACGGGTCCGTGCGTATGGATTATCTAAAGGTCGAAGCGCTTTGTAAAAGTTATGTGCCGTCCAAACCGGTCTTCGAGCAGGTTAACTTCGCCATCGGCAAAGGTGAATTCGTTTGTATCATCGGCCACTCGGGCTGCGGCAAAACCACAATCTTGAACGTCTTAGCAGGTCTAGACGAGCCGACCTCAGGGCATGTCTTCATGGATGGTCGTGAGATCAAGGGTCCTGGTCTTGAGCGAGGCGTAGTCTTTCAAAGTCATGCTTTGATGCCCTGGTTGACTGTTCGGGAAAATATATCTTTTGCAGTTAGGTCTCGCTGGCCGAATTGGAAATCGACTGAACTCGACACGCATGTAGCGCAGTATGTGAACCTTGTTGGACTTTCGGATTCCATTGATAAGAAGCCATCTCAACTGTCTGGGGGTATGAAACAGCGCGTGGGAATCGCTCGCGCGTTTTCAATCCAACCGAAAATGCTTTTACTCGACGAACCCTTCGGTGCCTTAGACGCTTTGACGCGTGGATCGATTCAAGATGAGTTGATGCGAATTGTTCGCGAAACCAAGCAGACTGTCTTTATGATCACACACGACGTGGATGAGGCAATCTTTCTTGCAGATAGGATCCTGTTGATGAGCAACGGTTCCGACTCGCCACATGGCTACAAAGCTGGTGGCATTGCGGAAATCGTCACAAGCACACTCCCGGCTGATCGCACAAGGGCGGGTCTTCACCACATCGCCGGCTACTACGATCTCAGGAACCATATTGTTGACTTTCTTATGACACGGGCGCGCGCGTCCTAGACTTTTTGATTTGACTTGGAGTGACTATGAACCGAAATGACGTAACCGAAAAGATTGTTGCAACCAAGGTGGCAAAAGGGATCCGTTGGGAAGCTGTTGCCAGGGAAGTAGGTCATTCAAAAGAATGGACTACGGCGCTTTGCTTAGGCCAAATGACAGCGAGCCCCGAGCAAGCGGCCACTCTGGGAAAAATCTTTGATCTAAGTCCCGAAGAGCAGGCTTGGCTTCAGATCGTCCCCTACAAGGGATCACTTCCGACGGCAGTTCCGACAGATCCTCTGATCTATCGCTGGTATGAAATCGTTAACGTTTATGGCGCAACGATCAAAGAACTGATTCACGAGGAGTTTGGAGACGGCATCATGAGCGCAATAGATTTCAGCATGGATATTCAGCGTGAGGCGGACCCAAAGGGAGATCGAGTGCATGTTGTATTGTCGGGAAAATTTCTACCTTACAAGACGTACTAAGCGGCCGGCGACGCGGTCTTTTACTCGATCGCCTCATTAACTGGAGCGCTCAATTTCATTAATGTGGGAGCTAGAATGCTCGAAAAATTTGAGCGCTCCTTTGATTAGCTTCGCAGGCTTTAAAATAGATCCTCGGCCCATGCGCTGAGGGTAAACCTCTGGTCGATTGTTCAGACTTCGTGTAGCGCCACCCATGGAATTGGGGTGTCAAGGGATCGGAAGGCTGTGTTTTTTATAAGGTATTCGGGTGGCGAATCAGGGACTCGAACCCCGGACCTGCGGATTTATGATCGATTCTAACTCTAAATTTATTTAATATAATCAATAAGTTATAGCGTTTTAGCCCATTTGTGTAATAAAGTGTGTAATTGCCGATTCTACTTTTTCAACTCGAAGTCCGTTTTCATGCGGGGTTGAACTCCGATATTTCATGGGACTCACGTCACGAGTGGCGAGCGACCATGTAATGGCCTGGAAACCTGCGACCAAACTCTGACCGAAGTGCAGCCAGATTGTGCGTAATCCGAGCTTGAACGTTTTTTCGCTCGGTATATCCCTTGCGGCGGTAGACTAAGGCCATTGAGCGTGTACATCGAGGGGAAAACTTGGGCGAGGTAGCCTCTTCCATTCCAAAGTGCTGAGATTAGGCGTCGTTAAGCCTGGGCAATCAACCTCCAAAATGCGATCTTCGATCGCAAAGTCATCAAAAGCTGCACGGAAGTGGCCGCGGCTTTTAACGACCAGAGTCCTTACGGATGAGAGGTCAGAGCCTATGATGTCAAGTTGCGCGGGATCAAGAAGTTGCTGCCGAATCGAAATGACGATGATGCGCAATATCGATCCCGTAGGCCCCGTTAACTCTAACAGCGCTGTCGGCCCCATGCTGCGGCGAGTTCCAGCTATCATGCCGCGACGGCCAAGAAAGTCACCGTGGTGGAGTGCTCGCACGAGGGCGTCGGCGCAAAGACTTCGGTCAAAGCCAACACCCGTTGCGTGGCGATGAAAGCAGGCTCTAAACCGTTGGTTCACGCCTAAAGCGTGTGCTTGGGCCGCGAGTTCAGGGTCGGTGAAAACCCCAAGCAGCACGCCATGTGCCCCTACCTCGAGCAAAGCCTCGAGTAAACCGACGGTGTGACCACTACCGCCCCCGCCTGGATTGTCAGCGACGTCAGCAAGTATCAGGCGAGGTTCCTTGGGGTCTAGACCGGTTTGGACGGCAACTTGTACAGCCTCGGGTAGGGGGGTGAGTTGAGTAACAAACCGGTGACGCTGCTCCCATACCTTTTGGGCGAGTGTGTCGGCAACTTCGCGCGCACGTGATTGGTCTGCACGTTTTGCACTCACGCAGATACTGAAGCCGCCATGGGGACTGTCGGCAAGGGCAAAACCGCCGATAAGTGATACGTTGAGAATCGTATCGCCAAGAAACTGCTGACTAATCTCCAAGAGCTCATAATAAGGGCGCCCCGGTGCGATGAGCTGCGAAGGGGCGGGTGGCACTAGGGGCAGCTTCACCAAGGCGACGACGCCTGGGCCCTCATCGAGCAGCGTAGCTATGTGCGCGGCTGCCTCTTGGCCGCGCTGAGCCAAATCAACGTGTGGGTTGGTTCGATAAGCGACGAGTGCAGATAAGGCCTCAGCAACCGCTGCGCTAACGTTGGCATGAAGATCGAAAACAGCGACGATTGGAATTGCTGGCCCGGTGATCTTTCGAACCAATGCAATCACCCGTGCATCGGGGTCATCGATTGCCGTTGTGAGAGCTGCGCCGTGCATTGAAAGGTACACAGCGTCGATACGCCCGGCATTGAGAAGTCTGTGCTCGAGATCGTCAAGGAAGGCTTCAAAAAAACAGTGATCAACGGGCCCACCCGGTTGTGCCCCTGCCATCCGCAAAGTGATCGGCTCCCAATGAGGTATCAACTTATCCATCTCAGCGACGAAGGCTGGCATGTCGGGAAGAAGCGCAGGGAAGTTACTACGCACTTGCTCCAGCAGTGCTGTGCCCGCGATGTCCGTGCCCGCTCTGAAGTCGTCTTGCGTACTCACGGGCGACCAACGATTGCATTCAATGAAAAAGCCAGCCATCGCGATACGAGGCCTCGGATGCGTGGCTGTCATTGTCATCCGTGGCTACTCGGGCTTAATGCGTTTGGCCACGGGATAATACAAGTCGCGTTCGCCACGGTAAAAAGCCAACGCCTCTGCGGGTGAAAGTGGGGCGCTAAGTTCAGAACCTGACTTGATTCGAGTCTCCCGAATCGCGGGAAGTTGGAGCACTTCGTTGACGATCCGGTTCAGTTGATCGACAACGGCTGGTGCTGTTCGCGGATGCACAAAGACCATGCCCCAAGTTTGTAAATCAAGGCCTCTTAGCGCTCGCGTTTCACCAAAACTTGCTACCGTTGGGAGCAGTGCAGAGCGCGTAGCGGACGAAATCCCGAGGACCTTAAAGCGTCCCGTGCTAATCATGGGCGCCACGTTGGGCACCGATGTCACACCGATGTCGATTTGTCCGCCCATGACGTCTGTGACGATCTGCTGCCCTCCTCGATAGGCGATGTGAACCATGAACACACCGGCTCGTTCCTTAAGTGTTTCAGCGAGGACATGTTGAAAGGTGCCGATCCCGGGTGATCCATAGGTGAGTCGCCCGGGTGATTTCCTTGCCACTGCAATCAGGTCATCGAGTGTCTGGCCAGGAAAGTCAGCACGGGCAATGAAAGCCACTGGCGTCTTTCCCGTCAGTGCCACCGGTAGTACGTCTTCCGGCTTGTAGTTGACGTTTTGATTGATGATTGGAACCAAAACTGTCTCGCTTAGCGAGCCGTAGAGGAGCGTATGGCCGTCTGCAGGAGCGGCAATTAACCGTTGCACACCTAGGGCGCCCCCGGCTCCGACAACATTTTCGACCACAACGCTTTGGCCTATTCGTTTCGCGATCTCTGTATTGATGAGCCTTGCGGCAACATCTGACGCACCGCCAGCGGCGTAGGGAACCACAAACTTGACGGGTTTGCTTGGCGCGGCCGGCTGCTGTGGCTGAGCCAAGGAAGACCAAAGGCCTGAGCTTGCAAGTGCTACAAGGTGATTGCGTCTTGATTTAAGCATTGGACATTCCCATGAGCAATGAAGTCTCACTCTATGGTTTGCGCGGCTAATCGCCTAGCGGCAATATCGCCATGATTAGTGGCATTATCGCCAACACATGCGTAGACCAAACTCAAAGGCAAGTAGATCCGTACCCTTTCGCCAGCATTGGGAGTTCTTGGTTTGTGATGAGGGACTTAAAGGACCGAGCGCTGCCCTAACGGATCTTTTAGGGGCGATGAATCTGATTGCATCGATCCGAGGGGAACACTGCCCGTTGTTCACGTGGCAATGGACAACAACAAAGGGTCGTGCTGCAAAGGGCTACCAGGGGCTGGGTAACCGTGTATCCAAGCCAGATGTCGTCGTCGTTTCAGGGTGGCACGCACGCAACGGTCCGCATCTAAACCAATTGGTTGAACGCGACGGGACGATCTGCGGCAGGTTACGAACTGTGCATGCTCATGGTGGACATGTGATCGGTATATTTAATGGTGTTGCCTTGTTGGCTGAAGCAGGGCTCCTGGCAAGTGCCCAAGCCGTTGTCCCCTGGCCTTTTGTCACCAGCGTCTTGCGACATGAACCGACGATCGAACTCGTCAAGGTAGAGGCATTGACCGAACATAATCGGATTTGGTCCGCGGTCTCGCCAGTAGCGGCGACCGAAGTTGCCTTTGAATTGTTTGGTCGAGAACCTCGACTTGAACTCATCAATTTAGCGCAAGTTGCGAGATCGGTCTGGCTCCACGCGCCCGAACGGCAACTTCTTACCCAGACAGTGGCCCGCGATTCAAGAAGTCGAGCGGGTCCGGGTTCGCTTGAGAGGGCTCGCCGCTGGCTTGAGGAGCATCTACAGGATGCCTATAGCCTGTCTGCAACGGCTGCGGCTGCTGGTATGAGTACACGCTCGTTGCTTCGGCACTTTCGTGGTCGATTCGGCACTACGCCCTTGGGGATGCTGCATAACTTGCGCGTTATGCACGCTCGTATGCTGCTCGAATCAAGTTACCTCAGCATTGAGGCCGTTGCAGAAAAATGTGGCTGGCGTGATGTTTCAACATTTAGAAGTATCTTTTCCCGAATTACCGGCGTCACACCAGCAGCCTATCGGGGGCGATTTAGCTTACGCTTACCCCGCCGTGCTTGGGGGCAAGATCTCCCCAGGAAGTGACTTACCGACGGGAGCGATATGGGTCCGCTCAATGAGCTGCTAAGCGATCAAGCTGGGTCACCTAGGACATGTTCCATGATGTCTTTCCATGAATTACATCCGGGGTAATGTCGTAGTCCATTATAAACAAAAGACCAAATTC
>Ga0214921_10007352_pt1 | contig 14726 bp, 15 predicted proteins | sample LL1505_MetaG_FD_177992 | JGI IMG/M metagenome (GOLD analysis project Ga0214921, IMG submission 177992) | Freshwater microbial communities from Lake Lanier, Atlanta, Georgia, United States - LL-1505 | ecosystem: Environmental > Aquatic > Freshwater > Lake | place: USA: Georgia | collected... | reverse complement strand
AACCTTGCAAAATTGCTCTTAAAGATTCTGGTTACACTGCATCTGAAATTAATGAAGTTATTCTTGTAGGCGGAATGACAAGAATGCCAAAAGTTGTTGAAACAGTTAAAAGTTTCTTTGGAAAAGAGCCTAATCAAAGTGTTAATCCTGATGAAGTTGTTGCTTTAGGTGCTGCTGTTCAGGCAGGTGTATTACAAGGTGATGTTAAAGATGTTCTTCTTCTTGATGTAACTCCATTATCGCTTGGTATTGAAACTTTAGGCGGTGTATTTACAAGATTAATTGAAAAAAATACAACAATCCCAACAAAAAAAAGTCAAACATTCTCAACTGCTGAAAATAATCAACCAGCTGTAACAATTAGAGTTTTTCAGGGCGAAAGAGAAATGGCAAATGATAATAAATTACTTGGTAATTTTGAGTTAACTGGAATTGCACCAGCTCCTAGAGGAGTTCCTCAAATTGAAGTGACTTTTGATATTGATGCTAACGGTATCGTTAATGTTTCTGCAAAAGATAAAGGAACCGGCAAAGAACAAAAAATTCAAATTCAAGCTTCGGGTGGATTAACTGATGAAGAGATTCAAAAAATGGTTAAAGAAGCAGAAGCTAATAAAGAAGCTGATAAAAAGAAAAGAGAAGAAGTTGATGCAAAAAATCACGCCGACTCTTTAATAGCGTCTACTGAACAAAGCTTAAAAGAACATGGAAGCAAAATTTCAGAAGCTGATAAAAAAGCAATTGAAAAAGACATGGAAGATTTAAAAGAAGCTATTAAATCTGACAAAACTCAAGATATTAAAACTAAAACTCAGCAATTAATGACTTCTTCTATGAAATTAGGTGAGGCTATATATAAAGCCCAGCAAGATAATGCTAGCACTTCAAAAACAGATGCTAAGCCTGATGATAAAAAAGATGTAGTTGATGCCGAATTTGAAGAAGTAAAAGACGATAACAAAAAGAACGGCTAATCCATTTATAACTGGTTTTGCCCTAAGTCATTATGTCCAAAAAAGACTATTATGATATTCTTGGTGTAACCAAAAAATCTAGTCCTGAAGAGATAAAAAAAGCCTATAGATCTCTTGCAATGAAATATCACCCTGACAGAAATCAGGGAGACAAAACTGCTGAAGCAAAATTTAAAGAAGCATCAGAAGCCTATCAAGTTTTATCTGATCCGAAGAAAAAATCTTCCTACGATCAATTTGGACATTCTGCATTTGAGGGTGGAGCTGCTGGAGCAGGAGGTTTTGATTTTGGTGGTTTTGAATCTGGTGCGTTCTCTGACATCTTTGATGATTTTTTTGGGGACTTTATGGGCTCAGGTAGAAGCGGGAAGGGCTCTAAAAAATCAAGATCTAATCGCGGATCTGATTTAAAAATTAATTTAGAAATAAATCTAGAAGAAGCTTACCTGGGAAAAAAACAAACTATTAATTTATCTTCAAATGAAAAATGTGAAAAGTGTTCTGGAAGTGGTGCAGAACCTGGTTCAAAACCAAAAAAATGCTCTACATGCGATGGACACGGAAAGGTGAGAACCCAACAAGGCTTTTTTACTCTTCAACAAACATGTCCTGATTGCGGGGGCGAAGGTGAAATGCTTTCAAATCCATGTAAAGATTGTAAAGGATATGGTGCTACTAAGACAAAAAAAAATCTCTCTATTCAAATTCCAAAAGGTGTTGATGATGGAACACAAATAAGATTGTCTGGAAAAGGGGATGCAGGTTATAGAGGGGGATCCAATGGTGATCTTTACGTATTTATAACAATTGAAAAACATAAGATTTTTCAAAGGTCTGAAGAAAATCTTTATTATAAATTACCTATATCTATGACTGATGCTGCGCTTGGGGCAGAAATAGAAGTTCCAACTATCGACGGTGGAAGATCAAAGGTTAAAATTCCTGCAGGAACACAATCTGGAAAACAATTTAGACTTAAAGGTAAGGGTATGCCTATTATAAGAAGTGAAGATTATGGAGATTTATATCTAGAAACAAATGTAATAATTCCAGAATCCTTATCAAAAGAACAAAAAGACTTGCTCGAAAAATTTAAATCTTTAGAAGATTCGAATAATAATTCAGAAATAAAAAATTTTATAAATAAAGCTAAAAAATTTTGGAGTGGTAATTAATGAAGAAAATTAATATTACAATCGCCGGAGCCTTGGGAAGAATGGGAAAAATTCTTGTTAAAAGAATATCCAAAAATAAAAATTTAAAACTATTTAGCTTAACAGATCTAAAGCCTGGAAAAACTATAAATGGAATTAAAATTCAAAAAAATAACCTAGAAGCTTTTAAAAAATCAGACGTTATTATTGATTTTTCAAGACCTAAATCTTCACTTGAAATTTTAAATTATGCAAAAAAATTAAAAAAAAGAGTTGTAATCGGGACAACAGGATTTACTAAACAACAAAATAATCTAATTAAAAAATACTCAAAAAAAATTGCGATATTTAAATCTGGCAACATGAGCTTAGGCATTAATCTTCTAGAATATATTGTTAGCATTCTGTCAAAAAAAATTCCTAATAATTATCATATTGGAATTAATGATAATCATCATAGCAAAAAAATTGATTGCCCATCAGGAACGGCTTTAATGCTAGCAAACGCAGTATCAAAAGGTAAAGATAAAAACCTAGAATCAATAAAAGGAAAAGTATTTTTAAACAAAAAGGGCAATCTACAAAAAAATAAAATCAATTTTTTTATTACTAGAAAAGGAAATACTGTTGGAAAACATTCAGTATTTTTTAATAACAAAATAGAAAATATAGAATTAAAACACACTGCTTTTTCTAGAGAGCTTTTTGCTGATGGAGCGCTAAATTCTGCTATATGGATAAGCAAAAAAAATAAGGGCTTATTTAATATGCAAGATATGATTGGCTTGAAATAGATTCTACAAAAGTACTTGTATCGTTTTTAATGCTACTAAACAAAAATAAAGCTTTTAAACTTATTGATCTTTTAAGTAAATCAATAAAAAATCCAAAAACTTCCCTAAAATATAGAAATCAATTTACTTTATTGACCTCTGTTGTTCTTTCTGCTCAATGTACTGATGTTAATGTCAATAATGTTACCAAAGGTATATATAAAAAATATTACACTCCTAAACACTTTGTAGATCTTGGAATAAATAAAATAAAAAATCTTATTAAAAGTATAGGATTATTTAATAATAAAGCTAAAAATCTATATAATTTATCTAAAATTCTATTAGAAAAATATCAAAGCAAAGTTCCAAATAAATTAGAAGAACTAATACTTCTTCCTGGTGTTGGCAGAAAAACAGCAAATGTTGTTTTAAATGCTGCATTTAATAAACCAACTATTGCAGTGGATACCCATGTTTTTAGGGTTGCAAACAGAACGGGACTTTCTAATGGCAAAAATCCTGAACAAGTCGAAAATCAACTTTTGAAAATTCTACCCAAAAAAACCATTAAAAAAGCACATCATTTAATACTTTTACATGGAAGATATACATGCAAGTCTAGAAACCCATTATGTGAAAAATGTATAATTAATAAAATTTGTCTATACAAAGAAAAAAATGAATAAAAAAATATTAGGGATTGGAAACGCAATTGTTGATATTCTTGCAAAAGTAGATGATGAATTTTTAATTAAAAGGAACTTCATTAAGGGTTCCATGAAACTTATTAATAAATCTGAATTTGAAGATCTTAAAAAAAATATTAAAATTGAAAAAATTGTAGCAGGAGGTTCCGTTGCTAACACTATGTCTGGAATTGCTTATCTAAAAGGAAGTCCATCATTTATTGGAAAAATTAATTCTGACAGTTTTGGAGAAATATATAAAAAAAGTCTTGAAGATATTAATGTGAAGTTTTCTTATCTTCAAAAAAAAGAAGATTTGTCTACGGGTGCTTCAATCATTTTAATTACGCCAGACTCGGAAAGGACTATGTGCACTTATCTTGGAATATCGTCACATCTTTCGGACAAAGATATAAATGAAAATAACATTATAGAGCATGAGTTAATTTTTTTAGAGGGATATCTTTGGGATAAGGGAATAAGTGAAAAAATGTTTAAACATGCAATAAATATAGCAAAAAAGAGTAGGGTTAAAATTGCAATGAGCTTGTCTGATATTTTTTGCGTTACTAGACACAAACAAGACTTTTATAACTTATTACAGAATGATCTCGACATTCTTATAGGAAATGAAAATGAAATAAATGAATTAACAAATAAAAAAAATTTATTGGATTCTACATCTCAATTAAAAAAATTAAATAAATTAATAGTTATTACAAGAAGTAAGAATGGAAGTATGGCTATTAAAGATAATGAAATTGTAAATTGCAATAGTATAAAAGTTAATAAAGTATTAGATTTGACGGGAGCCGGTGATTTGTTTGCAGCAGGATTTTTAAAAGAATACCTAGATAATTCTGATATTAAAAAATGCCTAGAAACAGGATCAATATTAGCTTCAAAAATAATCCAAAAAATTGGAGCAAGATTAGAATAATAATTTATTTAGAAATATAATATAAAGAATTTTTTTCTATAATAAATTTTTTATCTTTAAAAAATTTATTCATCTTTTTTCTTAATCGGTGTAGATGCGTCTCGAAAGCATGGGTTTCTAAATCTGAATGATGGTTCCATATCTTTTGTAATAAAAAAGATTTTTTTAAACCAGAATTTTTGCTTAGAGTTAAAATTAATTCTAATTCTTTTTCTGTAAGTTTTATTTTAATTCCATTCTTAGCAATAACTCTTTGGTTGGAATCTATTTCATAACCATTAATAATAATCTTAGATTTTTTAAAAAAATTATATTTTGTGATTAGAATGTTTATAATTTCTTTAAAAGATATAATTTCTAAAGGAACAAATAAAGAAAGGTGAAACTCTAATAAATTTAAATTATTTTTTTTAAAATAATCTTTATTTTTTAATAAAAAAATAGTTGGGATATTCTCTGATAAATACTTTTTGATTTCTAATACAGGTAACTTCTCTGGAAATATAATTCTCACTAAAAAACCTTGATTATTGTATTTTAGATTGTCACCATAACTAATGCTATAATTAAGCCTTAGTTCATTTAATAAATTATAAAAAAATTCTGACCCGATGATATGCAAATGGGTATTATTCATAAATAAATATATAATACATTTAATATGATAATTGTAAAAAAATCAGGATATTTAAAGTATAAAAACTTTAAATTTCGTTGTGCTTTAGGAAAAAAAGGGATTGGAAAAAAAATAAGAGAAGGAGACAACATAACTCCTAGCGGAAGATTTAAAATAACGAAAATATACTACAGACCTGACAAGATTAAAAAATTAATAACTCTTTTTAAAAAAATAAAAATTAGAAAAAATATGGGCTGGTGTGACGATACAAGAAGTAAATTTTATAACAAACTAATAAAAATACCAACTAAATATAGCCACGAGAGACTTCATAGAAGCGATAATATTTACGATATAATAGTAGTGTTAAATTATAATATAAATCCAACTATTAAAAATAAAGGTAGTGCCATATTCATACATATTACAAAAAAGAATTATAAACCAACTGCAGGGTGTATAGCGATAAAAAAAAATAATTTAATAAAACTCTTAAAAATTATAAAGAAGAATACTACAGTAAAAATTTCTACAAGTTAATTTTCATTAAATATTGCAGAACCAACCCTAACGTAAGTTGCTCCGTTTTGAATAGCTTTTACATAATCATTACTCATCCCCATACTTAACTCACTTAAAGAATAATGCTCAGCAAGATTTTTGAGTCTTTTAAACAATAATGTTGGATCACCCATTAAAGGAGGAATGCACATAAGACCAATTATATTTAAATTATTTTTTTTACATAAATAAATAAAATTACCTAAATCTTCCTCTTTAATTCCAGATTTTTGAGGCTCTTTAGCTAAGTTAACCTGTATAAAATATTTTATTTTTTTTAAGGATCTAATCTCCTCCGCTGCTAACAACTCAGCATTTTTAATATTGTCCAAAGAGTGTATAAAATTAAAGAGATTTCCAATTTCCTTAATTTTATTAGATTGCAGTTTTCCTATAAAATGTAAATTCACCTTAGAATTATTTTTTAAAAAAACTTCCCACTTTTGCCTAGTTTCTTGCATTCTATTCTCTCCAAAATCCTTATGTCCATCATTAATTAAATAATTAATTTTGGAAAAATCTTGATTTTTTGTAACAACAATTAAATTAGTTTTTTTTGAATAATTATTTATTTCATCTTTAATTAATTTAAAGTTTTGTAAAAATTTCATGTATAATAAGTTAAATGATTATAAGTAAAATAAAGAAATATATCTTTATTAAGGATTTAAATGAAGAAATTAAAAAAAATATAAAAAAATTAAATAACGTTGAAATAATCATTAATAATATAGATTTTCATCAAATATCAATAAGACAAATTTTAGAAATCCGAAACTTTTGTAAAAAAGATAAAATTCCATTTTATATTATTGACAACTACAAAATGGCTTTAAAATTTAAAGCTCAAGGAGTCTTTATATCAAGTAGCAATAAAAGAATGATACTGACTTCTTTTTTCTATAAAAAATTCAAAATTATTGGCTCCGCTCATAATCAGCTAGAGTATTTTTTTAAAAAAAAACAGCAATGCGAAACTATTGCATTATCTCCTATATTTTTTAATCCCAAATACTCAAAAAATAAAATTTTAAACCCTATTAAATTTAATCTTATATCTAAAAACTGGAATACAAATTTATGTGCCTTAGGTGGTATCTTAAATGAAAATATAAGAAAAATTAATTTAACTAAAGTTTCTTCAATAGCTTTTCAAAGATTAATCTTTGGGGCAAAAAAAACCCACCTAGTTTGGTCTAGGTGGGTTTTTAATAAGTTTTAAACTATTAAACTAAATTAAAATTTAGTTGTAGTTACAAACATTAACACTTTACCTTCTTGACCTGCAACGCCATTAAAATCATCAGCAGTTGCGTACCAAGTGTTTAAAGTAACTGGTCCCAAATTGTATCCAATATTGATACCTTTTAATGTTTCTGTTGGGTTGCCATCAGTAGCTGTTGTAGTTCTAATAACGCCAAGAGTAAGATCTTTTGATGCAGCATAAGCTAAACCAATATCTTTTCTTTTAGCATTGTTATTAGAGTTAGCTGTAGATTCTGTGTCTACTTGCGAAGCAGCAACGGTAAATTCACCGAAGTTATAGCTTGCCCCAATTTTTCTGCCTTTTAAATCATTGGCAGCTGAAGAACCAGCATCTGATTCAGATACACCTTGGTAGTAGAAAGCTCTTAAGCCTTTAACACCAAAATTACCATCAATCATAAACTCTAATTGAGAGTTTCCTGCTTCAATATCAGCTTTAGTTTGAGAAACAGTGTTATCAGCACCAGCTAAACCAGAGGTTCTAGATGGAGAGTAGATAACTGAAGCTTTTGCAACACCAAAATCTTGCGTTAAACCAAAACCGAATGCTTGGTAAGCAGAGTTTGAGTTTCTAGCAGCATAAGCTTTTCCTTCAGCACCTTTGATACCGTAAACAACGTCATCGATATCAGATTTACCACCAGCAATGTTTGTAATTTCAAAGTCTGGGTTTTGAACGTGATCAGCAGAGAAAGAAAGAGTTGTCTTATCCATTACAAAATCAAGATAAGTATTCTCAGCAAACATACCATTCATAGCAGCCGAAGTTGCAGCTTCGTTTCCGTCAACTTCCCAAGAAAAACCAGCATTAAAACCAATGCCGTTATTTAATTTTCCTTTATAACCAACGTTGATTTGAGATTCTCTTCCAAATCCACGGTAGCTTTTTGCTGGATCATTAGTAGTAGATTGAGCTTTGTAGCTTAAATCTAACTGACCAGTAATAGAAACTTGAGCAGAGCTCATAGTTGCGCTAGCAAGCAAAGTAGAGCCTACTAGTGCTGTAGTTGTTAGTATTTTTTTCATTTGTTTACTTATTGTTGTTAGTTAAAATATAAATTATTTCTAATTTATTGCTATTTTTTACCATCCATGATTAAAATATTTTAATTTAAAACTATCAAATCTAATACTTTATTATTTAATGTTGTATTTTTGCAACTTAAATAAAGTGAGTAAAATATGAGAAAATTATATATTAAATGGCTTTTAATAATAACTTCGATTTTTTTTATTGTGAAATGCGCAAAAATAGATCCTGTTACTGGCGAAAAAGTAATTATTGAGCCGAATGTCACCAAAAGACAGCAAGCATACATCGATAAGGAAGGGGGTATCTTTGGAGATTTCAACAAAAAAAATCAATCAAATACCTTTGAATTTGCAACCTCAAACGTTCTTTGGCGTGCTACATTAAAAAGTCTAGATTTCTTACCATTGGTTAATGCTGACTATTCTGGAGGGATAATTATTTATGATTGGTATAGTGACGGAAAAAGTAGCAAAGAACAAATTAAGGTATCAGTCAAATTTTTAAATAATGAACTAAGATCTGACTCTTTAGAAGTGTCTGTGCATAAAAAAATTTGTGATAATGAAAATAATTGCATAACTCAAAAAATAAATAATAATTTTAATCAAGAAATTAAAGATACAATTATAGCATCAGCGAGAAGTTTAAAAATTTCAGAACAAAAAAAATAATAAATAAATATTTTTCTATCTAATATTTTAATTATGGAATCGTATAATTTTTCTTATGTAGAAAAAAAATGGCAAATTTTTTTTGAAAAAGAAAAAGTTTTTATAACAAAAAAAAATTTAAATAAAAAATTTTATTGTCTTGAAATGTTTCCCTATCCTTCTGGAAATATTCATATGGGACACGTGAGAAATTACACTCTAGGTGATGTTATTGCCAATTTCAAAAGGCTAACGGGCTACAATGTTTTGCATCCAATGGGCTGGGATGCATTTGGATTGCCCGCAGAAAATGCTGCTATGCAAAATAATTTACATCCTAAAGATTGGACATTAAAAAATATTTATTCAATGAAGTTGCAATTAAAACGTCTAGGTCTTTCTATTGACTGGGATAAAGAAATCTCAACTTGTGATAAATTATATTATAAACATCAACAAATTTTATTTTCTATCCTTTTTAAAAAAGGAATTGCCTATAAAAAAAAAAGTTATGTAAATTGGGATCCTATTGACAAAACAGTTCTTGCAAATGAACAGGTAATTGAAGGTAAGGGCTGGAGGTCTGGAGCGATTGTTGAAAAAAAAGAATTAAACCAATGGTTTTTAAATATTACAAAATATTCTGATCAATTACTAAACTCCCTTGATAATTTAAAAGGTTGGCCAGAAAAAGTAAGATTAATGCAAAAAAACTGGATTGGTAAATCTGCAGGTTGTGAAATTGATTTTATTTCTGATTTTAAAAATACTAAAATTACAATTTTTACAACAAGACCAGATACAATATTTGGAGCTTCATTTATTGCTATTGCCCCAGATCATCCTTTTACTGAGTCTTTTAAAAATGAAAAAAATTTTCAAGATTTCAAAGAACTTGCATTAAAAAATAGCGCAACAGAATCGTCATTATCTAAAAATGAAAAATTAGGTTTTAAAACACCATTTTTTGTATTGCACCCTTTTTTAAATAAAAAAATACCAATTTATGTAGCTAATTTCATACTTATGGATTATGGAACTGGTGCTATATTTGGTTGCCCGGCGCATGATCAGCGAGATTTAGAATTCGCTAAAAAATATAATTTAGAAATAATTCCTGTCGTAAGTGCTAATAAATCTAAATCTATCATAATTAATAATCAGGCATACACTGAGGATGGGTATATTATTAATTCAGATTTTCTTAATGATCTAAGTGTTGAAGATGCAAAAAAAAAAGTGATAAAAAAAATAGAGAGCGAAGGAATTGGAAATTCTAAAATAATTTATCGTCTTAAAGATTGGGGAATATCCAGACAAAGATATTGGGGGTGCCCAATTCCAATTATGTATAGAGAAGATGGAAAGATTATTTTAGTTCCAGAAAAAGATCTGCCGGTAGAACTGCCTAAAGATATAGATTTTAGCAAACCAGGAAATCCATTAGAAAATCATCCCACATGGAAATTTACGAAATGTCCTGAAACTGGGATGAAAGCTATTCGTGAAACCGATACGCTTGATACATTTGTAGATTCTTCTTGGTATTTTCTTCGCTTTTGTTCCCCAAAAGAAAATGAAAAACCTTTTGATATAAACGAGGCCAATTACTGGATGCCAGTAGATCAATATATTGGCGGTGTTGAACATGCTATACTTCATCTTTTATATTCTAGGTTCTTTACTCTAGCGTTACAAGATGAGTTTAAATTAAAAGCTTCCGAACCTTTCGAAAATCTTTTTACCCAGGGTATGGTATGTCATCCAACATTTAAAACAGAGGAAGGAAAATGGGTCTTTCCAAAAGATGTCATAGAAAAAAACGGATCATATTTTTTAGATAATAAACAAAAAGTTTTTAAAGGAGATAGTCAGGCCATGTCAAAGTCTAAAAAAAATATTGTTGATCCTGATGATATTATTAGAATTTATGGAGCAGATGCTGTAAGATGGTTTATCTTATCGGATAGTCCTCCAGATCGAGATATTCAATGGAGCGATAGCGGTATCCAAGGTGCATTTAAATACATACAAAAAATATGGCGTGTTTGTGAAAAAATAAAAATTTATAAAAAAGAAAAAGAAGAAATTAATAATAGTTTTTTAATTAAAACTAATATCATAATAAAAGAAATCACAGAATGTATAGAAAAATTTCATATAAATGTTGCTGTTGCTAAACTTTATATTTTTTTAAATAATCTTAATGAAGAAGTTGATAAAAAGACTTTAAATGAAGAAGATCTTATAAACACTTTTAAAAAATATTTAATTATTATATCAGCTTTCATTCCATACATTGCAAATGAATGCTGGGAAAAAATTACAAAAGAAAATAATCTAAGTTCACAAGAATGGCCTAAAATTGAAAATATCCTTATAAAAAAAGATAATTTTGATGTTGTAATTCAAATAAACGGCAAGAAAAGAGCAATTATCAACGCAATTAAAGATGAAAGTGAAGAAAGTATTCTTAGTAAATCCTTAGCAATTAAAAATATTAAAGTTATATTAGAAGAAAAAAATATAATAAAAAAGATCTTTATAAAAAATAAACTACTTAATATTGTTACTAATGATAAATAAATTTTTTCTAACGGTCATAATATCAGTCGCTTTGGCTCATTGTGGTTTTTCTCCCATTTACAGTGGAAATTCTAAACAAGTAATTATTTCTAAATCGGAAATAGTGGGTGATAAAGACTTAGCTTTTAACTTAGAGCAAAAATTAAATTTTAAAAAAGATGAAAAAAATTTAAATGCTTATGTATTTAAAGCTCAAATTTATGATACTGCAGAAAGTTCTCTTGTCGACTCAAGAGGAATTTCTACGGAGGAAATCATTAAATTAACAGTAAGCTATCAATTTCAAGATAAAAATGGCGTTATCATATACCAAGACGCTATAACAAAAGATAAAAGAGTTTCCGTCACTGACAATTTATCAAATAATATTCTAATAAAAAATAATGAGAAAAAAATATTATTAGACTCTATCATCCAAAATATCTTATTTAAATCTAAAGTCTCATTAAATTAGTTTAAATGCTCTTAAAATCACAAGAGATAAATTTAAAAAAAAAAGATTTTTTTAAAAAAAAAATAATTATTTTATATGGGGAAAATCAAGATTTAATTAGTGATTTAAACCAGCAAATTATTTCTAAATTTATAGATGAAAAAAAAATTTCAAAATCTTTTTTTGAAGAAGATATAATCAAAAATCCAGAAAATATTATTAATCATTATCTTAATAGATCGTTATTTGATGATAATAAAAATATTTCAATAATTAAGAACTGCTCTGATAAAATATTAGAAATTATTAATAAAATAAAAAATAATATTAATGACAATATTATTATTCTAAATTCAGAAATACTTCTAAAAAATTCAAAACTAAGACAATTTGGAGAATATGATAAATTAGGTATTTGCATTCCTTGTTATCAGGAAACAAAATTTGATATAAAAAAATTTCTTACACTGCAACTCCAAATAAATAATATTCAATTATTAGATTCTCAGAGCGAAACTATTATTGACTCCTCTTCTTTGAAAAGATCAAAAATTAAAGAAGTGATAGAAAAATTAAATCTATATAAACATTCTGAAAAAATTACAGATAAAATCATTGAAGAAATTTGTACCGATGTAGATTTACAGAAGAATGATGAAATTATTGATATTTTACTATCTAAAAATGAAAAAAATATTAACGAATTTATATCTAATATGTCTAATTATGAAAAAAATTTTATAGAAATAATTATTATCCTTAGATCATTTATAATTAAAATTCTCGATATACAAAAAAATAATAGAAATCTTTCATTAGATGAAAAAATTGAAAAATATAAACCTCCTATTTTTTGGAAAGATAAAGATAGAATAAAAAGTATCTTAAAAATTTGGAATACTAATAATCTTGAAAAATTTCTTAGTAATTTAAATGTTATTGAGACTGAATTTAAAAGAAATGATTTAAATAAAGATACGCAATTTTATTATTTCTTAACTCAAAACCTATCTAAAATAGCCTTTAAGAACACTAATAATTTTGTTTAATTGATCGAGATTTTTGTAAGAAAATTTAATCTCGCCTGAATTACTCTTCTTATTTTTAATATCTACCTTTATTCCCATCAAAAGCTCAAGGTCACTTTCTAAAGATTTTATATTTGTATCTTTATTATTTGTTCGAATTTTTTTTGAGAATGAAAAAACTTGCGTTTTTTTAACTAAAAATTCAGCCTGCCTTACGGAAAGATTCTTATTAACAATTATTTTCGCAAGATTAACATTGTCAGGAACATTAACTAGACATCTTGCATGTCCTGCTGTTAGTAATCCATCTGAGATCATTTTTTTTATCTCATCAGGCAAACCAACAAGCCTAAGAGTGTTTGCAATATGGCTTCTGCTTTTTCCTAAAATTTTTGATAATGTTTCTTGAGAATATCTAAATTTTCTTACTAAATCATCATATCCTAAAGCCTCTTCTATTCCGTTTAAATCTGATCTTTGAATATTTTCTAGTATTGCAAATTCTAAAGATTTCTTATCATCAATATTTAAAATTATAACTGGAACTTCATGAATTTTTGCAAGTTGAGCCGCTCTCCATCTTCTTTCCCCAGCAATAATTTCATATTTATCTTCTGATTTTTTTCTAACTAATATTGGTTGAATAATTCCTTGTTCCTTAATTGATTCTGAGAGTTCTTTAAGCAACTCCTGGTTAAAATTTTTTCTTGGCTGAGATGGATTTGCATATATAAAATGTATTGGGATTTTTTCTGATGAACTTTTTGTCTGAATATTCTCCTGAGGAACATCCCCCATTAATGCTGATAAACCTTTTCCTAAACCTTTAAATTTATTTCCAATCATTTATGCTACTTTTTTTTCTTCTAAATTTTCTCTAGTTAAAAATTCATCCACAAATTGATTATAAGCTAAAGAGCCAGCACAATATTTATCATATAGAATAACTGGCATTCCAAATGATGGGGCCTCTGAGATTCTTACATTTCGGGGTATATTTGTATTGTAAACTTTATTTCCAAAAAAATTTCTTCCTTCCTTCTCCACATCGGCACATAGTTTATTTCGCTTATCATACATTGTTAGAACTATGCCTTGAATTTCTAGATTTGGATTTAAATTAATTTTTATACGATCTATTGTTTTTACTAATTGGCTTAAACCCTCCAAAGCAAAAAACTCTGTTTGCAACGGAACAACTAATGAATGAGAAATAACCAAAGACATAATTGTAAGAAGACTAAGAGAAGGTGGACAATCAATTATAATGTATGAAAATTTTTCTTTTTCTAAATTATTTGCTGGATCATCAATAATATTTTTTAATAAAAAAGCCTTTTGAGAATTATTTGCAACTTCAGTTTCAAGCCCTGACAAATCAGCATTTGCTGGTATGATACTTAAATTTTCTATTTTAGTTTTTTTTATACATTCAAAAAATGAATCTTTTTTTATAAGTAAATCATAAATAGATTTTTCTCTTTCGCTCTGATTAATGCCAACTCCTGTTGAAGCGTTACCCTGAGGATCAAGATCGATGAGCAAAACTTTATAATTTTTAAGAGCAAGACCTGCAGCTAAGTTAATAGCTGTGGTAGTCTTACCAACTCCACCCTTTTGATTTATTACAGAAATTATCCTAGGCATTTACAACTTTAAGTTGTACTACATTTAATATTATTAATTTTAAGAATATAAGACTCATCTGATGTGATGCTTCTAAATTTTTCTACATCAAAAGTATATTTTTTTTTCGCATACTCTAGTTCTTGTTGATAAGTTTTGCCCTTAATTAGTATAATATTTCTAATTTTATCATTATTTTTCAAAAGAATGTCTATTGTATCAATAGTTTTTTTAAATGCCCTAGAAACTACGGTTGAAATTTTATCAAACTTATAATTTTCTATTTTTAAATTAACTATCTTTAAAGTTAAACTCAATTTATCTGACAAATCTTGTAAAAATTTACATTTTTTTGAACTTTTATCAATTAATGTAATATTTCCAGTTATTTTTT
>Ga0214921_10007351_pt1 | contig 14727 bp, 11 predicted proteins | sample LL1505_MetaG_FD_177992 | JGI IMG/M metagenome (GOLD analysis project Ga0214921, IMG submission 177992) | Freshwater microbial communities from Lake Lanier, Atlanta, Georgia, United States - LL-1505 | ecosystem: Environmental > Aquatic > Freshwater > Lake | place: USA: Georgia | collected... | reverse complement strand
TGTTCCAGACATTTGTATTGATAAAAATATAGCTTCCCGTCGCGACGAATATCGCCAACGCGGCTCCAAGAATAATCCCAGGGACTCCCTTTAGTCGCGACCCGAGACGACGCAATCTCGGCATAAGTCTGGTTTCCACCCCCCGCCGCCACAGGGCATAGGACAGAACGCAAAGAATGAGGGCAAAGGCGGTCCAGTAGAGGCGAAGCCAAGCATTGGCGACCCAGAACTGTCCTTGACCGTTCATGTCGGACAAGGGCACGAAGGGTGCGGCCCCATAGCGATAGAGCAGGTGCTCCCAACCCAAACTGGCCAGGACCTGTCTAGAGATCAAATAGATCACCATCAGGCCCCAGCCGACAAATTTCTGAGGGGAGAGGGTCTGCAAAAAGACCGCAAGGATCGCGATCAGAAGGAAACTCACAGCGTCCGGAATGACCAGCCAGACAAGGTACTTGCCAATCTCAAAACTGAAATAGCCCTTGATCGCCTGTAAGGCGATGGCGGTCATCACGCCAACAAGTAGGGTCGAAATCAGCACCAGGGTTATGGCGAGGGTCTTGGGAACAAAAAAGGCCCAATCCGGGATCGGGGTTGCGTCTATAATCTCATGGGTGCGTCGGTCACGTTCGCGCCAGACCAGCTCCCCGGCATAATAGATCGCGACAATGACCGGGATGATGCTGAAAGCGCTTTCAAGGGTCGAAATCATCACCCGCGTCACGGGGTAGATGGTTCCACCATAGAGGTCGTTGGCATACCAAAGTGACGCCCCCGCATTTACCACGCCAAGCGCCAAAAGCACGATATAGGCCGGGCTTAGAAAGACTTGGCGAAATTCCAAGCGGGTTCGAACCAACAGCAATGTCCAGGCCGACCGCGCATCATATATTGGGGCTGGAAGAGGGCCGCTGCGAGGTGTGGGTGCTGGGTCGTTCGCGGTTTCAGCCTGCGACCCCTTGGGCCGCCGCGCGGCGGGCGCTTCAAACCGAAAGAGACTATAGGCTAGACCCAAAAAGCCTGCCGAAAGGCACAGGCTAAAGAGCCGGTTCCACATCAGAAGGCCGCTCAAGGCGGGGGTTAAGAGATTGCGATCTGTGGCGGTCCAATATTTGGTGGCGAGGCCATAGGCTGCCAATCCAAAGGGCTCAAACAGGGCGGCTCCCTGCTCAAACTGAGGCTTGTCGAGCAAGATCGTAGCCGTCAAATAGACGACGAAGAAGGCCACAACGCCGACATAGGTCGCCATCATCGACCGCGTGACCGTCGCCACTGAAAAGAATACGGCGCTGGTCAAAAAGAGTGCCGGTAGGGCCATGACCCCATAGGCAAAGCCGTAGTCCAGAAAGCGATTGGGGCCCAAGGTTTCAGCATCGACCCATGGCATTAATGAGCCCAGGAAGAATGCGAATGGAACACTCAGATAGGCGACTGCCGCAGCAGCAACCCCACCACTAAAACGGCCCAGCAAATAGTCGGCTTTGGTGACCCGCGTTGACCGGATGATCGGACCAAATCCGGTCTCGTCATCACGAACAACCACATTGGCGACAAAGGCCGCGGTCGCGAACATATAGAAGACGGACAGAATCAGGTGGGTCTGGGCGATCGCGAACGGGGAATTGCGATGAACATTGCCTCCAGACCCTATGTGAATCTGATCAATGGTGACCGACCCAAAGGTGAGAAGAAAAAAGAATGTGAACACCACCCAGAACAGCGGCTGGCGGAGCTGGTAGCGAAACTCAAAGGCCGCAATCTTGCCGAACATGATCAGTCCCCCGGCTCAGGCCACACGGCGCGATGCAGACAGGACGGAGAAATAGACATCCTCCAAGCCGCCTAGGACCGGCTCAAAACCCTCATCGGGTGACCTGTCGGCAAGGACGTGAACAACCGTTGCACCGGCAAACAACCGGGTGGAAATGACGTCGTGGTCCTTTCTTATCGCCTCGAGGTTTTGGCGGTTAATCGTCTTTTTCCAAACCCGACCCTTGAGGCTGTCAATCAGCCCTAACGGGGCACCTTGGCTAAGGATCCGGCCTTCGGCCAAGATGGCCATGGAGGGACAAAGGTCGGCGACATCTTCAACAATATGGGTCGATAGGATCACCACGACATTTTCACCGATTTCGGCCAAGAGGTTCAGGAACCGGTTTCGTTCTTCCGGATCTAGGCCAGCGGTCGGCTCATCGACAATGATCAGGCGCGGATCACCGATCAGAGCCTGCGCAATTCCAAAGCGCTGACGCATACCCCCTGAAAAGCCTGCCAAGGCCTTGTGACGCACGCTCCAAAGATTGACCTGATTGAGAAGCGCCTCAACCGTTTCCTTTCGCGCGGCTGGTTGGGCCACGCCCTTCAGAACCGCCATGTGATCCAGCATGTCATAGGCCGTCACGCGGGGATAAACGCCAAAGTCTTGGGGCAGATATCCCAATTGCCGCCGAAGAGCCTCCGGATTGGCCAGAACATCAATCTCGTCAAAGCGTAGATGACCAGATGTAGGGGTCTGTAAGGTCGCGATGGTACGCATCAGGGTCGACTTGCCCGCGCCATTGGGACCGAGCAGGCCGAACATTCCATTCGGAATGACCAGATCGATACCGCGCAGCGCGTGGGCGCCGTTGGGATAGATGTGATTCAAATTTTCGATGATCAACATGGTCAAAGATCCTATCGGCCTAGCTCACCCACCGCCGTCACGATATCCGTGCCAACCGGAAGCCTTACCGTGGCGCGGGGTGACATGGGCATCAAGTTAAACAAGCGTAACCTGCACTCAAAGAGCCTTTACCCGGCGAAGGAAGTCCCTAATCTGGCGCAATGTCCAGCTTTGCATTCCCCCCACCCGCTCGTCCTGCCGTTCCTGTTGAAGGAACCTCGGCGCTTTTCCCCGTTCGACGTATTCTATGTGTCGGACGCAACTATGCGGCCCATGCCCGAGAGATGGGAGCGGATGAACGCGATCTTCCGTTCTTCTTTTCGAAGCCGGCCGACGCGATTGTCCTATGTCCGCCGGGACAAGCTGTGACACTCCCCTACCCGTCTGCCACGTCAGATCTGCATCATGAGGTCGAACTGGTGGCTGCCCTTTCGAGCGGTGGCTCAAACCTAACCCCCGAACAGGGTCTCGCCGCCGTCTATGGCTATGCGGTTGGGGTCGACCTGACGCGCAGGGATCTTCAAAATGGCTTTAAGGCCAAGGGGCATCCGTGGGATGCCGCCAAGGGCTTTGATTTTTCCGCACCGATAAGCCCCATCCGACGTAAGGCCAACTGTCCCTTATCCCAAGAGGGTATCGGCCAGGCACATGGGAAGATATGGCTTACGGTCGATGGCCAGTCGCGACAAGACGGGCAGCTTGAAGACATGATCTGGTCGATTGGTGAAACCATTGCCCAGGCGTCTCGGCTTTGGGCCTTAGCGGCCGGTGATTTGATATTTACAGGAACGCCTGAGGGTGTTGGTCCGATCGAACGCAATCAAACCGTAAAGGCGGAGATTGAGGGCGTTGGCGAACTATTGTTTAAACTACTATAATTGTTCGAGTCCAATTTAATAATAGTGATTGTTATAATCAATAGAGTTTAAATATATTCATCTCAAACCCTGCAGGATTGGTCTATTTACATTAGATCGCCTTGCAGGAGTCACCTTTGGATCGTCGCGGCCGAACCCTTGATGGATCGTCTTGGGGTCGCAAATTTCGGACTGGACTGGTTTGGGCCGCCGCTTTGTCGGTGATACCCCTAAGTTTTGCCTTTGGCTGTTACCTGCAGTTCCAAAAATATGATGAGGCGCGCGGCTCACTCCAAACCATCTCCGACCGCGCCGCCGTTGAAGGGGCATTCGTCTATTTTACCAATCAAGACATCACCGAGCTTGACCGTAAAATCGCGAGTGAAGAGAAGATCGGCACAATTTTGCATCAGTGGGAACGCTCCCAGGTTCGCGTTAAAAATATCACCTGGAAGGTCAATGCAGACGCGGTAGAGAAACGCTTTGATCTGGATGTTATGGCCGACAGCACCACAATTCTCAGTGCCCTGCCGCTCATTCAGCTTGTGCCCATAAAGGTCTCAACGGCGGTCGATCCAACCCGTCACTCGCTCGAGGTTGCCCTTATCGTCGATAGTTCAAGCTCGTTGAATGATTTTGACCAATTCACAGCCATGCGCCGCGCAGCAAAGGACTATGTGAACGATCTGATGGATGTGGCGGGATCGAGCGTGAAAATCTCCGTCATCCCGTGGGCTGCCCTCGTCAATATCAACTCTGAAGCTGTCGAGCCTCCGGATAGCTCAGCGGTTCGAGATATAGACTATTTGGCTACTGGCTCGCGGCGCCCTCCCCCGCAACCTCTTCAATCTAGGCTGGCCGTACTGGCCGAGCCGCTGGACCCCTCCACCCGCCTCAGTTCTGATCGTTTGGTTGATCTTTCTCAACCCACCCAGTGGCGCGGTTGCGTCCGGTCCTCGCCCGGTGAGGTTCAGATTGATTCAAACAATAACGTGGTCAAAACTATTGATGATCAACCACCCCCGAGCGGGGGTTGGCCTGTAGCCCTTTTGGGTTCGAGTATCCAGGCTCCTGTTGTTGGGCAATGTTTGGCCTATCAGATGATCGATCAGGCCCTTGAGCCCGACAACTCTGAAATCGGCAGGCCCACCCAAGCCAAATTTTGGATACCCGGCTCAACGCGGCGTGGACTGTTCGGGCGCGTTCAGAAAGCGGAGTGGGTCCAGCAATGTGTTAAGTGGAGCTACTCCCCGGCGATGAGGCAGTGTCTCGATCAGACGGGTCAAAACCCCCTGACGGATGACCAAAATGGGACCCTTAATGCCTTCCAGCCCACCAATCAGGACTGTTCTGCGGACCTGATCTCAAATCGTCCAGTCAAGACCGGGGTCAATAGCGCCTGTTTGTCGGATCCCAACGAGATCGACTATCTCACGGCGGGAGGGCAGATCTGTCCTTGGAGAACCAACGGGTTTGGGTCAGTTGAGCGCAGCATTTGGGGCCAGGCCTATAGGCCGATCGCGGGCCCGAACCTTAACTGTCCGGCGGCGATCCTTCCCTTATCGAGCAACCGACGTCAGATCATAGATAAGTTGAACGAGCTCTATCCTGTGCGCGGGGGGAGCCAATCGGATATTGGACTGACTTGGGCGCTGCGAACATTGTCGCCCAGTTCCTATTGGACGCGATTTTGGGGACTAGGCGACCAGCAAAGGGCGGCAGCATTCGGACCGGTTGCTCGCAAGATTGCAGTTCTCATCACAGATGGTCGTAATGACACGCCGATCGACTATGAAGGTTATTATGGCTGTATGCGGGAAAGCCGTCGTGGAAGCGGCGCCTGTTGGCGGTCAGATAATGTTGCCAATCTGAATTTGGCCAGTCTGAACGCTCTAACCTTGGCCGCCTGCCAAACGATGCGCGAGACCTATGGTATCAAGGTCTATGTCATATTGACCAATGGGTCTGATCCGTCCACTAGACGCTTTGCAGAGCGGTGCACGGGCACCGAAAATAACGTCTTGAGCCCCAAGGGGGAAGATCTTGAGCTATTGTTGAGATCTTCATTTAGTGATTTGCTTCGTCCTGCAAACAAATAAGGTCATGAAGTTAGATTCAATACCGATAGATACCTAAAAATCGAAAATGAGATACAGCATGAAATCAAGGCTTGTCTCCCCAGTTCTTGGTCGCTACCGAAGCGCCAATGGTGGCAACGTCGCTATCATTGTTGCGGCTTCCCTCATCCCGATCTCTTTAGCGCTCGGTGCGGCGGTAGACTACCGACGGCTTGTATCGACCAAGGCCTTTGTACAGGAGGCCGCAGATACCGCAGTCTTGGCGGCAGCTAAGGTCTATTTTGCAAATGGCCTTTCCGATAGCACGGTGCGGATGGCGGAGGCGAACCGCGCGGCTCAAGCCAGTTTGGATCTTTCGCTAAGCCGACGAACAGATCAGATTCAAAACCTCGAGTGGACTCAGCAGGTCGATGCCAATGCAGGTAAAATTGTTCTGACCGTTACGGGGGCTTCACCCAACATTTTTGGAGGGCTATTTAACATTCCGGAGTTGCCTTTCCGGGCACAGGCTGAAGCGACCTCGGCAGGCAAGCCTGTCGAGATTGCCCTGATATTAGATAATACTTCTTCAATGTTCACGAGCGGCCGATTTACGCTCATGCGGCAAGCCGCCAAAGACTATGTGAATCAGGTCTACGCCTTGGGCGGAGAGCGCGTGAAGATCGGTGTTGTGCCGTGGACCACAGTCGTGAATATTAATTCCGAGGCCATTCTAGCGACCGATCCTTCGGCTGTTGCCGCAAGTACTCCGCCCATTTCAGGCTCGGGTCGCGATGTTGAGCCCCCTGCCCTTGATCGGCTCAGTGTGCTGGCTGAGCCACGCAATGCCACGATAGCCCTTTCATCTTCTAGGCTGTTGGATCTTTCGCGCCCAACCCGATGGCGCGGTTGTGTCCGGTCTGCGGACAATGAGGTTCGGGTTTCTGCCGGTGGCACCGTGACCCAAGCCATTAGCGATGCTGCTCCCCCCACGCGGTTTCCAGCCGCCCTTCTGGAGTCGTCGGCGAGCCCGACTAATCTGTCCTATTGTACAGCCTATGTGGACGTCCCACCCGGGCCGCCGCGGCCACCGGGTCCACCAAGCCCGCCGCCTCCACCGACGCCGGTGCCCTTGGGGGCATTAGACCGGCTAGGGCCGGTCTATGCGGCTAGTGAGTCACTGGATCGGGCCCTTCGTCCCCAATCGCCGCATGATTGGCTCGCAGAGCACTATCGGTCTGTCGTCCTGCAGTGTGCCAACACCGTCTATTCCGGGCTTGTTTCATGTACCCAAGGCACTGGGATCCATGCCAATGGAACTCTAAACGCCTATTTTAACAGTCCACGTGGCTGTTCATCGGCTCGAGATGCGAGCAATCGACCGATCTTGACCTCGACCCTCCCCGCCTGCCTGTCCGACCCGAATGAAAGCGATTACCTCAATGCGGGCGGGGCAATATGCAGTTGGGAGGTCGATGCCTTTCCTCTTTATGCCAGTACAAGGCAAACCACGCCTGCTTGGACCCGGGCGGTGCCCATTTCAGGACCGAACCTCAACTGCCCCGTCTCGATCCTACCCCTCTCAGGTAACCGAAAGCAGGTTTTGGATAAGCTGGACGAGATGTATCCCGTTCCGGGTGGTACACAAGCCGATGTGGGCCTGCTTTGGGGATTAAGAATTCTCTCGCCCGGTACCTATTGGAAACGGTTCTGGAGCATGACCGACCAACAGGCTCCCTCTCCTTTCAAATCAAGTCAGTCCTATAAGATCGCCATCATCCTGACCGACGGCAAAAATGAGGCCCCTACACAGTATGAGGGCTATTATGGCTGCACCAATACCGGTCGGTCTGCTGCTGGCAATTGCTGGAGGTCGCCGAACCTTGGCGTGCTCAATAATATGACCGCCGACAATATGACCCTTTCGGCGTGCAAGGTGATGCGTGAGACCTATGGGATCGATGTCTATTTCATTTTGGTCGACGTGACCGATCCAGCGGCCATGACTTTGGCCAGCGCCTGCGCCCCCGCACCGGGCCACGCCATTTCAACGAGTAGCAGCGGTCTGGGCGGTGTGTTCAACAACTTGGTTGCGCGCAATCTGCATTTGACCCAATAGGGAGCTTTGGATGGTGAGTGGTTAAGAGGGCCGGTCCGTGCGCTCGGTTTCTGGTTCACTATCCATTGATACCAACATCGGGGGTCGATCCTATGGTTAAGGACTTAATTGAAAAAAACCGCGCATGGTCCCTAGCCAAGACTGAAGTCGATCCAAACTTTTTCAAACGCCTGTCCGCGCAGCAGTCCCCCGAATTTCTTTGGATAGGGTGCTCGGATAGCCGGGTGCCAGCCAATGAGATCGTCGGGCTCGATCCTGGTGAGCTTTTTGTCCATCGCAATGTCGCCAATTTGGCACCGCCCCAGGACGCGAACTACCTGTCCGTGCTGCAGTACGCGGTGGAGGTGCTGAAGGTTAGGCATATTATGGTCGTTGGCCACTATGGGTGTGGTGGGGTTCAGGCCGCCGTGGATGGACAACGTCACGGTTTGATCGATCACTGGCTCCACCCCATTCGTGAGGTTTTCGACGAGAACCGCGATGAGCTAGAGCGGCTGGATGAAGGCGCCCTCAGGATGGACCGTCTCTGCGAGCTGAACGTCATGCGTCAGGTTCGCAATGTCGCGTCTGATGTCTTTGTGCAGGACGCTTGGCTTCGAGGGCAAAAGATCGCGGTCCATGGCTGGGTCTATTCCCTCAAGGACGGTTTGATTACCGATTTAGGCGCTACAGTGCGGTGTTTGGACGATTATAAACAGATGGTCGGTCGTGCCTAAAGACCCTGGTTTTTTGGATTATGGCGGCTTCTTTCGGACGGTTAAGGGGTGCAGGATTAGGAAATGGGTCTTGGCGGTTGCCCGATTCAAGTCAAATTTGCCGTGATTTCCGACTCGTTCTAGGTTTCGCCAAACTGATGGCTGTCAATCGCCTCAGTTTGCCGCCTGAGGCCTGACTTGCGGTAGGAATCTAAAGAGACGAAGGATTTGTAGGAATGGCTTCCTGCGGGCCTCAGGATCGCACTGATGCAGCTACAGATATCGATTTAATATCATCAGATATCCGATCGATATCGCAGACCTATCCGTAGATAATTGGGGATATCTCACGATAGCGCCTTGCTTCGTCAAGATAATTAAAAGATAACCCCAACTTAGCGCTAGAAATCTTTATGCTATCACTAAATAGCTTATAGCTATCTTATGATAGCTACAGGCTAAGCCGAGCAAGGCGAGGACCAGACACGATGCCGGTAATTTCATTTGTTAGCCCCAAGGGCGGAGTGGGCAAGACCACCTCAGCAGTGCTGCTTGGCGGTGTCCTTGCCGACATGGGCGCACCTGTGACGATGATCGACGCCGACCCCAACCAGCCGGTCTCATCATGGGCAAAGCTCGCGGGGCGCCCAAAGAACCTTCGGGTAATAAGAGATGTAACCCAAGATACGGTTATCGATGTCATAGAAGAAGAGGCGCAGCGCTCGACCTTTGTGATTTGCGACCTTGAGGGCACCGCCTCCCTCACCGTTTCCTATGCCGTGTCGCGCTCTGATCTTGTGTTGATACCGCTACAAGGATCACACCTCGACGCTGCTCAAGCGGCACGCGCGGTTAAGCTCGTCAGATCGACCGAAAAGGCCATCGGCCGCAGCGTCCCCTTCGCCCTCTTTTTCAACCGCGTTAGTACCGCCATTCAGCCGAGAACCTTTCGGCATATTCGCGACGAATTTGAATCTGCCGGTCTGCCCGTCTTGGCCTGTACCCTGCAAGAGCGTGAGGCCTTCCGGGCCATATTCTCTTTTGGGGGCACCGTTGGGGGGCTAACTTCGGCCCAAGCCTCCAATCTTCCCGCAGCCCTAGCCAATGTCAGTGATTTCGCCAGGGCCGTGACAAACCGTCTTCGTCCAACCGCAGCAACAGCACAGGAGGCATAATCATGGCTGAGCAGACCCCAGCCCCCGCAAAAACTCGTGTCGCCCTGGATCTCAATGACGATAGCGATCTAGACATCGATCTGAGCGGGTTCGCACCGCGTCCAGCAGCCCCGCCGCAAGGTCCTAAACCCTCCGACGCTCTAAGACAGGCCTCCGAGCGGCAAGGTTTCCACGCCCGCCCAGAGGCACCGGTTAAGGAACCCGCGCGCGCCAAGGCCTTGAAGGCTAAACCAACTCCAGTCGAACCCGTCTTAAGGCGTAGGACAAGGCCGAAGTCGGGTCGCGTCCATCAATTGAACGTAAAGCTCACCCGGGAGACCATAGAGTATGTTTACGATCTGGCGGACACACGCGGATGGATTGTGGCTGAAGTGATCGAACGGGCACTGGAGATCTTGAAGGCGACCCCAGAGGGAAAGGCCAAGCGCTTGCGAGAGCGGTCTTAATCCTAGCCCTCCGCCGATTGGGCGCGCGCTTCTACGGCGCGCCCGAACGGAGGGGGAGGGCGTTAAACAGGTTATTTGAATCTGTTAGAACGTTAGGCGGACGAAAAGTTCTATTAATACAAACAGTAAAGACCATATTTCGTCGGTGATACCCCGTATATGCGTCGGTGATACCCCGCTCCTAACGTCGGCAATCCCCCTTATGTGCGTCGGTGATACCCCGAAACGTGGCTCCCATTCTATTGCTAGGGCCCACAAGGGCGGGGCACGGTGGGGTCTAATGTCGCCCGGATATGGTCCCGAGGACTGGCCGCCAGACCGACTGCCTAAGCGATTCGCATCAAAACTCACGTGATTCGCGAATCACACAGTTGCCGTCCTCGTTACCCCTAAGCGACCGTCGCCAATACCCCTAACTAAGCGTCCGCAATCCCCCTAATCACCCCGTCGGAGATACCCCTAAATGGACGTCGCCGATACCCCTAAGCGGGCGTCCCCAATACCCCTAATAATCGGATAGGGCGGACCTACCCTTCAATCAGATCATCATCGTCGTCAAACAGGGCAAATGAGAAGGATCCCTCAGATTCAGCGCCGCCAATGCCAGGCTTAACCTTGAACTTTGGGGTGACGATCGCCAGAACGCGGTCATTGCGAAGACCCTTGAGGGTATAGCCCTCCGCCTTCATACTCTTTTCCATCTCTCCCGATGGATCACGGGCTAGGCCGTAGCGATAGTCTGGAAGATTATCGCGCGCGATAATCTCCTTCAGCTCCGCTTTGAACTTGCGCAATTCACCCGATACCCCGACCTTCTCGGCCAGGCGCGGCAGACTGATCGACCAACTGGCCTGATCACCACAATGTTTCCGAGCCAATTCGTAAAGGCGCCGCTCGATCCCGCCGGTAAGCTGGAAATAGTCGCGGTTGACGGTCAGGACCCGCCGCTCTTTGGTGATGGCACGGAATGTCCAGTCATTGAGCGTCACCTCGACAGCCTTCATACGGCGCTTGCCACCCGGCTTCTCGACCTCGACCACCCGAAAATTATCAATCCAACCAAAGCCCCGACGTTCTCGAACCTCGGCGGCGGAAATGGACGTCTTAACCGTTGTGCCACGAAGCCGTTCAAGGGCATCGAGAAAGGCATCATAGGCCTTAGCCCCAACCTGACCGGGCTTGGCCCTTCGCGTGACGATCAGAAAGTCGTGGGCTGGGAACCGGACCGTCCGGCTGACCGGTTCACCTCGCTCCATCCGCTCGTTGATCAAGGACGTAAGATAGATGAGGACATCGCGGTCCCAGACGGTTGCCACGCCCTTGTGGCTGGGGGCGACCTCAATACTGACCCGGCTGTCACTATAGACAATCGGCTCCATACGCGGCCGTTTGGCCAACGAGAAGAACGGAAACTCCAGCAGCGCCCGATCTTCTTTGATCGGAGCGTCCACGAGAGCATCGAGGAAGAAGTCAACCTGACCCTTCACGGGCGTCCTTTCGCGAATCGACGACTAAGCCGTCTGCAATACCCCTATTGCATCCTGAGTCGGTTCGCGAGTCTCGCATGGCGTTACTCTGCGGGGATAAAGTTCAGATCCCGGAACATCAACGAACCGACCCGTTGGCTCCGTAAGACCTTAATAACAATCCCTAGACCCTCAATGGCTAGCGCAAAACAGGGTGAGTTCGCTAGCACTGTCCCTAAAGCAGAGCCCTAACCTGACAGGGTTTGCGTCATGATCGACATTGGACGAGACAGACCTGCTTTCGATTGCTTAATGAGGCTCTATCCTAATGCCGTTTCTCGGAGCCATTGGGACCCCACCATCAAAAGGTCGTTAGTCGTGACGTATCCGTCTGAACTGCAGTCAGATCCAAGCCTACCCGATTGGCCCGACTATGGACTGCTAGAGGATATGCGCGGTCCGCTATTTGCAGCGTTGCGCGCAGGACGGGTCGTTGTACTCGCGACCCTTTTTCGTGTTGAGGGCGGCGGCCCGCGTCCTGAAGGCACCCAGATGGTGTTCAGCCAGCCGTCAGATGGTCCCTTAGAGGTTCATGGCTTTATGTCGGGCGGCTGTGTCGAGGCTGATGTTGCGCGTCATGCCTTGGCCGTTATGGCAACTGGAGTAGCGATGAGGCTGGTCTATGGTCCCTCGAGCCCATGGCCCGATATCCGCCTTCTCTGTGGTGCCGAGATTGAAATTCTGTTGGAACGGATCACGCCGGGGGATGTCGCTGCCAAAGGTCTCGAACAGGCCTATCTCACCCGGCAATCGGGTGTGTGGGTAAGCGATGGAACAACTCGGCGTTTTGAGCTTGGATCGCATAGGCACGACTGCCAGTGGACCTCCGAGCCCTTCAGCGTGGCCCGCGCCTATCATCCAGTCCCAAGGTTGGTTGTGGTGGGCTCTGACCCAACGGCGCTGGCCATTGCCAGTCTTGGCGTTACGGCAGGATTTCAAACCTGGTTGAATCGCCCAAAGGGGCCAGTCTCTGCACCGCCAGTTTCTGGGCTGGGATATTTGCGCCAGGAGCCAGAGGCGGCACTCAAAGAGATCGGCTTGGATCCCTGGACCTATGTGGCGGTCGCCAGTCATGACGCCGATACAGACCATCCCGCCCTTGTCGCAGCCCTAAGGTCATCGGCCGCCTATGTGGGACTTTTGGGCGCACGGCGACGGTTACCTGACCGTCTCGCAGCCCTTAAGGCCGCCGGAGTTTCGGACGAAGCGCTAGATCGTCTTCACGCCCCGATTGGGATAGACCTCGGGGGCAAGGCCCCCTGGGAGGTCGCCATTAGCGTGCTGGGCGAGATGATTCAAAATCGCCGGATGCCAAAGACGTCAAAGCCGGTTTAGCCGCAAGATCTGAACCGGTGAGCCCACTTCTAGCCCGCCGCACTGAGCGGGTTGGCAAATCAAGGCGTCGGCCTGGGCAAAGACGCTGATCAGTGACGAATCCTGATCACGGAACGGGACGGCGACGATCCTCCCTTCCCGGTTTACCAGTTTAGCTCTCATCCAATGTTCCCGTGGACCATTGGGGGGAAGGGGCATGGCCAGTTGTGCCGTTTCCATCGCCGGACCCGGTTCCAGTCCCAGCATGGCATTGACCAAGGGCCTTAGGAAAAGCTCGGCGCAGACGAGGGCAGACGCGGGATTGCCCGGAAGGCCCAAAACAAGCCGCCCATCACCTAAGGTCCCAAACCAGGTCGGTTTTCCAGGGCGCAGGGCGATAGTCTCCACCAAAAGCTCTAATCCAAGCATCGCAATGGCCGGCTTGACCAGATCATGATCGCCCACCGATGCACCGCCGAGGGTGACGATCAGATCCACGTCAAAATCGCGAACAGAGGCGGCGATCGCCTCGGCGTCATCGACCGCCGAATGGAGCCGAAGGGCTTGCGCGCCCCAACTGTCCAATAGGGCGCAGACCGCCGGGCTGCCCGAATTATAGATCTGGTCGAGGCTAGGCGTCTGGCCCGGCTCGACCAGCTCATTGCCGGTGGACAGAACTGCGACGCGGGGTTTTTGAATGACCTTTAAAGACGAAGCGCCAGCCGACGCGGCTAAGGACAGTCGCCAAGCATCCAGCCTTACTCCTGTCCCCACAAGGACCGAGCCCGCTTGAAAATCGCCGCCTTGCGACCGGATATTTGCACCCTGTCCCGTCAGGGGCCCAACCAGGGCCATATCCCCGTCACGCTGCACATTTTCTTGAATAACCACATGGTCGCAATCGCTTGGAACCGGCGCGCCGGTAAAGATGCGCACGGCTTGCCCTGGTAAGACCTCGCCCCCGAACGCCATTCCTGCCGCACTCTCGCCAATAACCTGAAGTTTGGCCGGGTGATCCAACGCGTCAGAGACCCGAACGGCATAACCATCCATAGCTGAGGCCCGAAAGGGCGGCTGATCACGCTGCGCCACGACGGGGTCTGCCATAACCCGGCCATAGGCCTGATCAGGGCTGATCCATTCCGTGCCCAAGGTCTGGGCCTTAGCCAAAATCCGTTGACGGGCCAATTGAGCGCTAAGATTTTTCACCCTAGTGCCTCGTCGGGAGCTCTTTGGAAATCTTCAGAGGCACCGCCGGTCTTGCTGACCAGTCGGACCTCTTCGATGGTCATGGCCTTATCAGCGGCCTTGAGCATGTCATAGAGGGTCAGGCAGGCAACTGAAACAGCCGTCAGGGCTTCCATCTCAACCCCGGTTGGACCCGTTGTCCGCACACGTGCCACAACCCCCAGCCCTATTCCGGGAACTTCATTGACCTCGACAATGACCTTTGACAGGGCCAGAGGGTGACACAGGGGTATCAGATCAGCGGTCCGCTTTGCGGCCATGACGCCGGCAAGCTCAGCCGTCGCCATCACTTCGCCCTTGCGACCTCCGCCCGCTAAGGCAAGCGCCAAGGTCTGAGGCTCCATGCGAACGCGCCCTTCAGCCACGGCCTCGCGCAGGGTTTGGGCCTTATGCGAGACATCGACCATCCGCGCGCGGCCGCTGGCATCAATATGGGTGAGACCTTGATGGGGCATTTTGGCCATTGGATCAGCGCTCATTCAAGCGTGGCATCAGCTCGACCAGATTGCAGGGCTTGTGACGGCTGTCCAATTGAGCAGCAATGACCTTGTCCCACCCGTCTTTGACCGCGCCATTAGACCCGGGAAGGCAGAAAACAAAGACACCGCCAACGATCCCGGCCAAG
>Ga0214921_10007350_pt1 | contig 14727 bp, 16 predicted proteins | sample LL1505_MetaG_FD_177992 | JGI IMG/M metagenome (GOLD analysis project Ga0214921, IMG submission 177992) | Freshwater microbial communities from Lake Lanier, Atlanta, Georgia, United States - LL-1505 | ecosystem: Environmental > Aquatic > Freshwater > Lake | place: USA: Georgia | collected... | reverse complement strand
AGATTTTCACGCGGATCAACGGCGTGAGCTATAGATCCACCAAGTACTGTCGTTGCAAATGCACCAACGCTCCAGCAACCATGGAATGAGACCATCCATTTGCGGTTAACTAGGTTCTCCACCTCAACAGCCACTGTGTTGCTGGTGATATCGAGGTTGGCATAACCAAAGCCCATCACAAAGAGTGCAAGAAATAACTCGGTAAAAGTCTGGGCGATTCCCATCCCAATAAGTCCAGCTGGCATAACTAGTACAGCTATCGAAACAACCTTCTTGGTTCCAAAAGTATGGATGGCGCGACCTGCCAACTGCGCGCCAAGAACTGCACCGATGGTGCTTCCGATGAAGACCAGACCTAGTTGTGAATTAGAGAGACTAATCGCCTCTTTGATCTCAGGGATGCGTGGCACCCATCCCATGGAGACAACTCCCATGAAGAAGAAAGTCGCCCAGAGCGCATTACGAGCCCTGATTCCATGTTGATAAGGCGTCAGAGTCTGTGACATAGCGCGACGCTATCTCATAAAGTTCGCATATGGATGGAATTCTCGAAAAGGCAGCAGTTAAACGTTTCAAAGAGGCCGCAGATTCTCTCGGCGTTAAGGGTGAGATAAATATTCTCGCTGAAACCGCACGCACTGCAATTGATGCAGCAAATGGACTTGGCATTGAAGTCGGACAAATCGCATCTTCATTGATCTTCAAACTTCCATCCGGAAATCCGCTTCTCATTATTACCAGCGGTCGCCATCGCGTTGACACTGAACTTGTAGCCAAGAACCTCAACATTCCTGAACTTGGACGCGCAGATGCAAATTACGTCAAAGAGGTTTCTGGTTATTCAGTCGGCGGTGTCTCCCCCATCGGCTGGATATCAACGCCAGAAATTACTTTGATTGACGAAGCGCTCAATGATTACCAAGTTGTGTGGGCAGCTTCAGGACATCCACATGCCGTGTATCCAACTAGTTATGGCGAACTTATTGCCTGCACTAAAGCGCAACCCATGGTTGTTGGTGAATAGATATGAACACTCTTGGAATGATTGCAATTGTTGTCGATGAGTACGACTCTGCAATTTCGCATTACGTCAATGACCTTGGATTTAAACTTGTAGAAGACACCGCACTCTCTACCGAAAAGCGCTGGGTTGTTGTAGCTCCTAGTGTGAACGGAGCAAGAATCTTGCTCGCTAAAGCTTCTAACGAAGAACAACGTGCAGCAATCGGAAATTCAACAGGTGGTCGAGTTGGATTCTTTCTCTACACCACAGACTTCAACCAAACTTTTGAGAGTTACAAATCTAAGGGCATCGAATTCACGGAGATTCCACGCCAAGAGGCTTACGGACAGGTTGTCGTATTTAAAGATAAATACGGAAACAAGTGGGATTTAATCGAGCAGCTCAGCAAGTAACTTTTCTACTCGAGCTTTAATCTCATCGCGAATCACACGTACAGTTTCGATGCCTTGTCCTGCAGGGTCATCAAGTACCCAATCTTCATAACGCTTTCCGGGGTAGAACGGGCAGGCATCACCGCAGCCCATAGTGATGACCGCATCAGATTCTTGAACAGCTTCTGTCGTTAAAACTTTAGGAGTGTTATTTGCGATATCGATTCCGACTTCAGCCATTGCTTCAACTGCAATTGGGTTGATGGAATCTTTTGGAGCAGAGCCTGCAGAGAGAACTTCAACTCGGCCTTCACCGAGTTCGCGCATAAAGCCTGCTGCCATCTGAGAACGGCCGGCATTGTGAACGCAGACGAAGAGAACAGTTGGTTTGCTCATTTACTTTCCTGACTTTGCTTTAGAGGTAATAAATTTAAATCCTGAATACCCAAGAATTGCACCCACGATTTGAGCCGCAATAAATCCCGGGACTGAACTGAACTTAATTCCCGAGAATGAATCGGTCAGGCCGCGCGCAATTGTTACCGCAGGATTAGCAAACGAAGTGGATGAGGTGAAGAAGTATGCAGCGCCAATCCAAGCGGCTACAAGGCGTGGGATCTTCTTATCGATACCTTGCTTCACAGCGAGGAAGATGATGAAGATGAGACCCGCAGATGCGATTACTTCTCCAAGCAGAAGATGCGAACCATTTCTGACATGTTGCGAAGGTTCAATCGCAGGATGTTCAAACATGAGATTAGCCAAGATGGCACCGAGTGAGCCACCAAGAATTTGGGCAATGAAAAAGTAGAAGGTGTTTGCCGCAGAAAGTTCCTTTCTGAAGTAGGCAATTCCACTCACGAGCGGATTGAAATGCGCGCCGCTAATCGGAGCCAAAAGCGTAATGAGAATGTAGAGAACGAAGACTGTCGCAACGGTATTGATCAGAAGGGCGACACCTAAATCTGCGCTGAGATTGGTAGCCATGATGCCTGAACCGACAACGGTGGCTACAAGAACGGCTGTGCCGAGAAACTCAGCGAATAACTTCTTGAGCAGCATGGGTATCCTTTTGCTATGGAAAGCGCCGAGAAAGTCACCGTCGCTTACTTCTTTACTGTTCCCCGTAAGAGTATTCCTTTTGCCTTCTACTCTATGGCAATTGACCGTATGCGCTCACGTAAGTTCACCGGAATTTCATTTTCAAAACTGCTTGGGACCGGTTCTGGGGAAACTTTCACCCCCAGCGATGCCGACCTCACTCGTTGGGGCATGGTCGTGGTGATCGAAAAGAGTCGCTTGGAAGCTTTCGATATTTCTTCGATTGTCACCAATTGGCGCAAGCGATCGACCTCTGAATTTCGAGCAATCCTTTCTCCGCTCTCATCACACGGGCTCTGGGCAAAAGGGAACCCATTCGACTTCACAGCATCTTTATCTAATCCGGATGCACAGATTGCAGCAATCACACGAGCGCGTATCAAATGGAATAAAAACTTTATTTTTTGGAAATCAGTTCCTCCAGTAGTAATGGATCTTCATAGCAATCCTGGATTGGTAGCCGCGATTGGAATTGGCGAAGCTCCCATTGGATTACAGGGCACTTTCTCGCTCTGGAATTCAGCATCTGCGCTTCGAGACTTCGCCTATAAGGGAAAGGCTCACCAAGTTGCGATTAACCAGACGCAATCCATTGGTTGGTATAGCGAAGAACTCTTCGCCCGCTTTGAAGTCCTTGAGCTCCGCGGAGAAATTTCTTCCAAAGCGCACAAGTAAGGCAGACTTAGGCCATGTCGATACGCCATTACAACCCGCGTCGTAGGCGCCGTGGCGGAATCTCCCCCAAGGCCCGCAACTTTCTCTTTCTCTTCGTTGGATTAACTATCGCTTTGCAGATTTCGTATCCACTTATCGAAGGAGAGGCCCTACGTCTAGTCACGATTGCAACCATTTATGCGGGCGCTCTTGCCATGATTATTCATGGACATTTGTCATACGGTGCCAAATATTCAACTCGTTATTTACCAATCACTGCACTCTTTGGTTTAGGCATCGAAGTTCTTGGCGTGCACACAGGTTGGCCATTTGGAGTCTATGAATACGACTCATCTCTTGGCGCGCAAATCTTTGGCGTTCCGCTTGTAGTTCCATTTGCCTGGGTGATGATGGTGCATCCGGCGTTGCTTGCTGCTCGTCGTATCGCGGGCAACTGGGTCTTTCTTTATGGTGGCGCAATTCTTGCTGCCTGGGATTTATTCCTTGATCCACTTATGGTCGGAGCGGGACGTTGGACGTGGGAAGTAACCGGTGCACATGTTCCATTCACTCCCGATATTCCATTATCGAATGCATTTGGTTGGCTATTAGCTGGCCTAGTAATTGTTGGACTATTAAACATGGCACTTCCACGCGAACGACGAAAAGAAGCGGCCTCGCTTGCAGCAGTTGATGCACTTCTACTCTGGACACTCTTCAGTGGATTTATTGGCAACCTCTTCTTCTTTGACCGTCCGGGGCTTGCACTCTTTGGCACATTCATCTTGGGATCTTTACTTACGCCATATTTCTTCTCGAGCTGGCTTGGCAATAAAGATTAATCCACCATGGAATTGTTTTATTTTGGATTTTCTTATGTGCTCTTATTAATCTCAATTGTTAATTACTTCTTGATTCGAACTCCATGGAATTCGGAAGTGGTGGAAAATACAATTTCGGTATTGCTCCCAGTCCGAAACGAAGAAAAACGAATTTCGGACTGCATTTCTGGACTAATGGCACAGGTTAATGTTCCGCAATTACACGTTGTAATTATCAATGACCAATCAACTGATGCGACTGAGAGAATTGCAATCCAGGAAACCGCTGAAGATGGCAGGTTTAAAATTTTCAATTCTGAGGGACCTAGAGAGAACTGGCTTGGAAAAGTCTCGGCGCTCCAATATGGGCTTGAAAATTCTGATTCTGAATATGTCATAACCCTTGACGCTGATGTAATTCTTAGTCCCTATGCAATTGCGAGTGCAATTAATTTACTCAAAGATTCAAAGTTAGACTTCACCTCGCCATATCCGCGTCAAGCCGCGGTAACAATTTCAGAAAAACTGGTTCAACCTCTACTGCATTGGTCTTGGATGACAACAGTAATTCTGCGATTGGCAGAAAAGTTTCCCCACCGATCAACTGCAGTTGCCAATGGTCAATTTTTTGCAGTTCGAAGAGAAGCCCTCGAAGTGATAAACGGCTTTGAATCCGTACAAACCAAAATCCTTGACGATGTTGAAATAGCTCGTTCACTCATATCAGCTAAATTTCGTGGCGTTGTGAGTGAGGGATCTTCGCTTGCAACGACTCGCATGTATGAAAATTTCTCAGAGATCAAGCAGGGCTATGGAAAGTCTCTACATAAAGCATTCGGTGGCATTTTGGGAACTGTAGTCGCAATCGTATTTATTTTTCTGACCGGAGTTCTTCCTGTCATTTTAATAGCGTTAGGTTCTCCACTTGGGTGGCTCGTTTATGCATGCATTGTCTTCACCCGTCTCATGAGCGATGCACGAGGACAGTCTGACTCCATGTACTCGCTTCTTCACCCAATTTCTAGCGCGATACTGATCTACTTAATTTTCTATTCTTGGGCGATGCGTGGAAAGATCCAATGGAAAGGTCGCACCGTATGACCGGCCATGTGGGCAAAGTAAAGAATCCTGAAAATATTGCAATCATCGGTGCTGGAATTGGCGGACTTTGCACTGCGGCGCGTCTGGCCAAAGCTGGACATAACGTCACAATCTTTGAAGCATCAAGTCGCACAGGCGGAAAATGTCGCACCGAATGGATCGGCCGATATGCATTTGATACAGGTCCATCGCTCTTAACTCTGCCTGCCGTATACAGAGATTTCTTCCAGCGAACAGGTGATGTGATGGGTCGCGTACTTGAAATAGAAGAGGTAAATCCTTCCTTTGATTATCGCTTCCACGATGGAAAGTCGGTGAAGTTTGCCAACTTATCTCGAAAGAAGACCTTGGCCGCGATTACAGAATCTTTAGGCGCGGATGCAGCAACTGAATGGGATCGCATCATGCTTCAAGCCGAAGCGATGTGGGACGTCTCCCGCGAGCCATTTATCGAGTCAGAATTGAAATCTCCGGTATCACTCTTGAAACGCCCGCGGCTAATTCGGGATATCAAAACAATTTCACCATGGAAATCTCTACGAGGTCTTGGGATAAAGAGTCCATATCTTTCTAAGATCATGGATCGCTATGCGACCTATAGCGGTTCTGATCCGCGCTTCGCACCAGCAGTTCTCTCGACAATTGCCTTTGTTGAAGAAGCTTTTGGTGCCTGGCATATCAAGGGTGGAATCGGCACGCTTTCAGAGAAGATCACTGAGCGCTGTGAGAAGTTAGGCGTCACCATTCATCTCAATTCGTATGTCGAAGAAATTACTTTGAGCGGCGGCAAAGTCACCGGAATAGTTATCAACGGCAATAAGCAGGGCTTCGATCGCGTCGTTGCAAATGCGGATGCACAATTTGTGTACGAGAAGCTATTGGCGCCTACCAATAAAGTTGTGAAGATTCGAAAGCAGCTTGCAAAACAAGAACCATCGCTAGCTGGATTTTCTCTCCTGCTTGGGCTTAAACCCTCTGATGCAGAGCCACTTGAACACCACACCATCTTGTTCCCAGAAAATTACGATGCTGAATTTGAATCAATCTTTACGACAAAGACTCCCGTTGAAAAACCAACCATTTATATCTGCGCCCCTCAAGATCCGCTGATGGTCAAAGATCAAGGTCATGAAGCGTGGTTTGTTCTAGTAAATGCTCCCCGCCACAGTCGAACCGGCGATGGTTTTGATTGGAGCGATGAAAACTTTAATCGCCAATACGCAAACACAATCATTGATCAGATTGAAGCATCAGGAATTCCGATCCGCGAACGATTGGAAGTCTTAGAAATCCGCACTCCCCTAGATTTACAGACAAGCGTCAATGCACCAGGTGGCTCGATTTATGGAACCTCAAGCAATGGAGCTCGTTCAGCATTTGCTCGCGCAAAGAATCGTTCACCGATAAAAGGTTTGTACTTAGTAGGCGGTTCTGCCCATCCTGGCGGCGGATTACCACTTGTGGGCTTAAGCGCCGAGATGGTTGCTAACGCAATCCTTGAATCAAAGTAAGACTCTCTTTGCAGCGCGCATGAGCTGCACAAGACTAAAGAGAAGAAGTGCCAAGAAGGCGTAAGACAACTGAAGTGTTCCTGGAATATCAAAGATGTAGAAGAGAAGTGCAAAGGCCATGAATATTGCACGGACGGGTCTTTCAGTAGGAGTGACCACTCCAATTTCAGGATGGCCCAATGAGGCAAGGCGTGCACGCGCATATTCTTGAGTAGATGCAATGGTCCACATGCAGATCACAACCCAGGCAGGAATCCCAAGGCGCCATCCCATATATAGCCAGAAAGCTTCAGAGATTCGATCGGCGAGTGAATCAAGAAGTGAGCCCCACTTGCTTTCACTGCCACGCACAATTGCAACACTTCCATCAATACCGTCAAAGAAGAGTGAAATTACTAAAAGCAAAAGTGCGATTGCTGCGTAGGTAGAAAGACCCATCGCAACTGCGGTTCCTAGTCCAAGAAAAGTTAATACATTGGGTGAAATTCGTAGCGCTGCGCATACGCGCGCTGCTTGATAAGAGAAAGAGAGCCAGCGACCTACAACACCTTCGGTATCTGCGCCGCCATGTAATTGGCTCCAGCGCTCTTTAAATTCCCTTTCAGAGATTGAATTGGCTTTCATCGTTCATCTTTAATCTGTGAGTAAATCTCGCGAGTGGCAGATGATGTATTCATTGTGTAGAAGTGAAGCCCTGGAGCCCCTGCTTCAAGTAACTCCTGACAGAGCTTTGTTGCGAACTTAATTCCTAACGCACGCACCGCATCAGCGTCAGCTTCGACTTTACTAAAAGCATCAATCATGAAGGATGGGATTGGAACTCCGCTGAGCTCTGCCATGCGATTGAGTTGTTTCACATTTGTGACTGGCAGGATGCCGGGGATGATCGGAAGGGAAGATCCCTTTGCCGCCAATTTATCTACGATCTTTTTCCAGTTATCTACATCAAAGAAGAACTGTGTTGTTGCAAATGTTGCGCCACGTCGTTCTTTCTCAATGAGTACATCGATATCTTTATCGAAATCGCCATTTGATCCTGGATGGCCATCAGGAAAAGCTGCTACGCCAATCGTGAATCCACCGAATTCAGCAGCGAGTGTGACCAACTCATCTGCATGATTGAGTCCACCTTCGGTTGCCGTCCATGGAACGCGCGGTCCACCAGAGGGATCTCCACGTAACGCCAAAATACTTTTAATACCTGCATCGCGATATTTACCGAGAATTTCAACTAGCTCTGCGCGAGTAGAACCGACGCATGTTAAGTGAGCAACGGTTGGGATGTGTGTGCGGGCAGTAATTTCAGAGGTGATGCGAATCGTGCGGTCTCGCGTTGATCCGCCTGCGCCATAGGTCACAGAGATGAAATCAGGGGCAATCGATTCAAGCTGTGACATCGCAGCCCAAAGGCGTTCTTCGCCTTCAACATCTTTCGGTGGGAAGAATTCGAAAGAATATGTAAGGGCTTTAGTGCCGTTACTGTTCACACTGCGCATCTCCACGGCGTCAGGGTACCTTTTCTCCGTGGATAAAGAGGTCATGCAGAGCGCGGCAGAGGTACGTGATGCCGTAAAGGGCGAACTCACTCACTATCTCGCCGAACAACGTGACTATCTCACGAGCATCGCATCTGAATTAGTACCGGTCTGCGATGCCCTTGAAGATTACTTACTCGAAGGCGGCAAGCGACTTCGTCCGCTCTTTGCCTATGCAGGATTTATGGCAGCGGGTTCAACGCCGAGCCGCACCGAAATTCGCGCCATGGCTAGCCTCGAACTATTGCAGGCATGTGCACTTATTCATGATGACTTAATGGATGGTTCTGACACTCGTCGCGGAAAACCAGCAATCCATCGCCACTTTGAAAATCTCCACCGCCAAGGATCAATGGCAGGACTTGCTGAACAATTCGGTGAAGCTGCAGCGGTCTTGCTAGGCGATCTCGCACTTGTCTGGTCTGATCACATGTTGCATAACAGTGGACTCTCGCATGAATCACTCACTGCAGCGCTTCGTATCCATGATGAAATGCGTATTGAACTTATGGCAGGTCAGTACCTCGATGTGCGTGAAGCAGGCGAACGCGAACATAGCGTCGAACGTTCACTGCGAATTGCTCGGTATAAATCAGGTAAGTACACCATCGAACGTCCACTGCATTTAGGCGCCGTCATTGCTCGCCCATCTGCCACCGAACATTCAGAACTTCTCAACGTACTTTCTGCATACGGACTTCCACTCGGTGAAGCATTCCAATTGCGCGATGACATGCTCGGCATCTTCGGAGATCCTGAGACAACCGGAAAACCAGCCGGGGATGACCTGCGTGAAGGAAAGCGCACTGTGCTTATGGCGATGACTATGGAGAAGGCATCTGATGCCGCTCGCGCAGAACTTTCTGCCAACCTTGGCAAGCCTGACCTATCCCCTGAAAAGATTGAGTCGCTTCGTGCGCTCATCATCGATACTGGCGCTGTTGCCGATGTAGAGAAATTGATCGACCGCTTAGGCGAAGAATCAGTAGCCGCAGCAAACTCTGCTGCAATCAATGACAATGCACGTCCATTTCTCTTAGCTCTCGCTGAGACCGCAATCCGTAGGAGCTACTAATGACAAGAACCGTTAAGGGACCAACAGATCACGTCGTCGTTGTCGGCGCAGGACTGGGCGGACTCAGTGCAGCTCTCCGCCTTGCCGGTGCTGGTCGCAAAGTAACCGTTGTAGAACGTGAAGCAGTACCAGGTGGACGTAACGGTCTTCTGAATAAGGATGGCTACGCATTCGATACAGGACCAACTGTTCTAACGATGCCATCACTCATTCAGGATGCATTCTCATGCGTCGGTGAAGATATGAAGGATTGGCTCGAACTCATGCCTCTTTCACCTTTGTACCGCGCCTTCTATGCCGATGATTCGCAGATTGATGTCCACGCAAATACAGCCCAGATGGAAGAAGAGATTCGCGAGAAAGTTTCTCCTGAAGAAGCGCTCGGTTATCGCCGCTATGTAGATTTCGTCACCAAGCTTTACAAGTACGAGATGCATGACTTCATCGATAAGAACATCGATTCACCACTTAATCTTTTAACGCCTAACTTGGCGCGACTCATCGCACTCGGTGGATTTAGACACTTACAGCCAAAAGTAAATCAATACCTCAAGGATCCACGCTTGCAGAAGGTGTACTCATTCCAGGCAATGTATGCAGGCGTCAGCCCACAGCAAGCTCTAGCTATTTATGCAGTTATTGCCTACATGGATTCAGTGAACGGTGTCTTCTTCCCCAAGGGCGGAATGCATGCAGTGCCTCGCGCACTTACTGCAGCTGCTGCGAAGCATGGTGTTGAGTTTAAGTACAACACCACAGTCACTGGTCTGGACAAACAGAATGGTCGCGTCAAAGCAGTCACCACAAACACTGGCGAACGCATTGAGTGTGATGTCGTTGTAATGAACCCAGATCTACCAGTTGTCTGGCGCGATTTGCTGGGCAAGACACCGCTCAATATCAAGCGCCTTAATTACTCGCCATCATGCGCCACTTTATTGGTGGGATCTTCTAAGAAGTACGACCACATCGCTCACCACAATATTCACTTCGGCGAATCATGGGATGGCGTCTTCGATGAACTCATTAACAAGAAGGTCTTGATGACTGATCCTTCGGTACTTGTAACAGTTCCAACTCATGATGACCCAACGCTTGCACCAGCAGGCAAGCAGTCGTATTACATCTTGTACCCAACACCTAACTTGGATGCTGATATCGATTGGACCAAACAGGCAAAGCCTTATCGCGATCAGATGATTCAAACTCTTGAAGACCGTGGTTACGCAGGCTTTGGCGATGCCATCGAAACAGAAGTAATGACAACTCCCCTTGATTGGCAAGCACAGGGAATGGAACGCGGTGCACCATTTGCTAGCGCACATACCTTCTTCCAGACAGGCCCATTTAGACCGCGCAATATGGCTGCTGGTTTCGAAAACGTTGTCTTCGCAGGTAGTGGAACACAACCAGGCGTTGGCGTTCCCATGGTTCTTATCTCAGGTCGCCTCGCTGCAGAACGTATTGTGGGTCCGGTTAAGTAGATGGATGCAGCACTTGCAGCATCGTATGAAGAGTGCAAACGACTTAACTCGTTGCATGGCAAAACCTATTACTTAGCAACTCTTCTGCTACCAAAAAATAAGCGCCCTTATGTTCATGCGCTCTACGGTTTTGCGCGTTACGCCGATGAAATTGTTGATGATCTAGCTTCGACTCTCTCACCTGCAGAGAAAGCAGAAGCACTGCGCTCGTGGAGTAGTGGAGTTCTGGCTGATCTCAAAGCAGGAACCAGTACCGATCACATTGGCCGGGCTCTGGTTGATACCGCTCGTAAATTTGATATCCCTCATCAACACTTTGTTGACTTCTTACATTCGATGGAGATGGACTTAACTGTCACCGAATATCACACATATGAAGATTTACTTGAATATGTTTATGGATCTGCAGCAGTGATCGGACTTGAGATGGTCCCTATTCTTGGGTATTCAGATAAACGTGCCTTTGAAGCAGCCAAGAAGTTGGGTATCGCATTCCAGCTCGCTAACTTCATCCGCGATGTGGCTGAAGACCTTGACCGTGGACGCGTGTACCTTCCTCTACAAGAGCTTGCACAATTTGGAGTAGACCGGGCAATGCTCGAGCGCCGCACATTGACCCCTGAAATTATTGCCGCGCTTAAATTCCAAATCGGGCGCGTGCGCCAATTGCAACGTGAAGCAGATATTGGCATTGCCTATCTTGATAAAGAGTCGCGGCCATGTATCCGTGCAGCAAGTGAGTTGTACTGCGGCATCGTTGATGAAGTCGAAGCAATTGGCTATGACATCTTCAATAAGCGTGCCAAGACTTCAACTGCTCGCCGCGCCCGCGTTGCAGGAGCTGCCTATATTCAGGCAATTTCTGCACGTATTGGTTAAAGTAAGCACCAACGGGAGCCACAGTGGCTGAGAGGACTTCACCGAAGTCGACCGTCTGACTGGTCCGGTAATGCGGACCTAGAAATGAGGATCTACGTGTTTTCCACTTTTTTCACCGCTTGGGGCTATGAAGTCTCTTACCTCGAATTTGTTGCATCAGTTGTTTCATTCATTGGCGTTGCACTTGGCATCACTGCAAAGCGCATCACATGGCCTTGGTGGGCGCTCAGTAGCGTTCTGTACGGAATCTTCTTCTTGCAGTACAAGTTATATGCAAGTGCTGCGCTGCAATTGGTATTTATCGCAGCAGCGATTGCTGGTTGGTATGGATGGGAACCGACAGGTGCAAAACCAGGTCCATTTAAAAATAAGTACCGTGTGTACACAATCGCAGCAATACTTCTTGCAACTCTTGCTCTTGGCCCCGTTCTTAAATCACTTGGAGCTGCATCTACCTATGTCGATGCCATTCTCTTCTTTGGTTCACTAGCTGCCCAAATTCTGATGGTCTATGAAAAATACGACAGTTGGCCAATGTGGCTCGTTGTCGATGCCGGATACACAGCGCTCTATGCATCACAGGGGCTACTCTTTACAACGCTGCTCTATGTAGCATTTACTGCAATGGCAGCACTGGGATGGAGCACTTGGTATGGAACTCATCGCCGCGCTCTTAGATCTCTGTAAGGACACTTCCCAGCCCATCATTGCAATCGATGGGCCAGCAGGTGCTGGAAAGACAACTCTTGCCCTTGATATCAAGCTCGCACTTGCCCAGCGATACTCCGTCACCGAAATTCATATGGATGATCTCTACGACGGTTGGGATAACGCCTTGACTTCACAGCTCGCCGAGGTTCTTGAGCATGTAGTGAAGTCTCACAAGAACTGCGCACCCATTTCACTTTCAACCTACGACTGGCATGCAGGCGCATTCTCTCCAGTTGAAGAGTTGGAGAAATCAGAACTTCTCATTCTTGAAGGAGTCGGCAGCGGACAGATGGCAATCCGTGATTCTTTATCTGCACTCATCTGGATTGATATTGAGGATTCTCAAGGTTTGGCAAGGGTTTTAGAACGAGATGGAAAAGAGATTGAGAGTCAGATGAAAAAGTGGCTTGCCACACAAGCGCAACACTTTCGCGACCACGGCACGCAGAACGCCGCTGATTTCGTACTGACTACCTAGAATTCGGGTCATGTCTGACCTGACCGGCGAGCTCATTGATGGGCGCTACCAACTCATCCGCCAGATGGCCACAGGTGGAATGGCCAGCATCTATGAAGCTCTAGATACTCGCCTTGATCGCAAAGTTGCAGTCAAGATCATGCACTCACACTTGGCGCAAGATGAACAATTTGTAGAACGCTTCATTCGCGAGGCAAAAGCTGCTGCTGCGTTATCCCATCCCAATATAGTCGCAGTGCAGGATCAGGGTTGGAATCAAAATGGCACACCTGCAATCTTCTTAGTAATGGAGATGATTGAAGGTCATACTCTTCGCGAATATCTCAATGAACAGACCCGACTCTCTGTGACAGATGGAATTAAGTTTCTTCTCCCAGTTTTAAGTGCCCTATCTGCCGCCCATAAAATCGGAATTGTTCATCGCGACATTAAGCCTGAAAACATTTTAATCTCCAAAGAAGGTCGCATAAAGATTGCTGACTTCGGTCTTGCAAAAGGTCCTTTGTTAGGTGGCACTATGACTGCTGAATCCAGCGTAATTCTGGGCAGCGTCTCTTATCTATCTCCTGAACAAGTGCAACGCGGAGTCGCTGATTCACGCAGTGATATTTACTCCATCGGAATTACCGCCTTTGAAATCTTTACTGGCAAAAAACCTTTTGAAGGTGATCAACCGATTCAGATTGCTTACATGCATGTTAATAATCGGGTACCGAAGATCAGTTCACTAATTTCAGGTGTTCCAGATCAACTCGATGATTTGATTTACCGCGCAACAAGTGCCAACCCGGATGAGCGCCCCCGCGATGCCACCGTCTTTCACGATGAACTCTCTCGCATCAGCCATGCGCTCAATCCGAAAGAGAATCAACTCAGCCTTGAACTTGATATTCCAATCGAGCCTATGCGTCCAAAGCCATCGCGTAAATCACTTCGCTCAAAGGTAAAGGAACTGACTGAAGCGATTCCAACGCCTGCTCCTCGCGAAACAACAGAAGAAGTGAGAAAGCGCAAGAAAGCGAGCAAACGCGTACGACGTAATCGCAAGATTGCACTTGCGATGGCTATCGTTGTCGGAATTGTTGGTTGGTATGTATTAATCGGACCTGGTTCACGAGTCGTTGTTCCTTCAACCGTGGGTGCATCACAGACTGAGGTCAGTGCAGCCCTTGATCCGCTGGGCCTTACATCTATGGTCGTTGAGAAGCAGTTCAGTGAAGAGATTCCTGAAGGTCGAATCATTCAATCTATCCCCGAAGCCGGTGGACGTATTGATCAAGGTGGAACTGTAAAACTTGTTGTATCTAAAGGACCTGAACGATTTACGATCCCCAATCTTGCTGGCCTCACACCTACCGCTGCCACAAATCTGATTGGAAAGTTGCCTCTTACTATCCAACCGCTTGCTGAAGAGTTCAGTTCGTCAGTACCTAAGGGTTATGTCATTGATTCAAACCCAAGCGCAGGCGAAAAGGTAAAGCGCAACTCCCTCATTGTTATTCGTGTATCCAAGGGAATTGAGCAAGTTGCACTGGCGTCATACGTTGGAAAGAGCTCCGATCAAGCGCTCAATGAATTACAAGATGCGGGATTTGCTGTGACATCAACGTACGACTTCAGTGAAACTCGCCTTGCAGGTGAAGTGATCTCACAGAAGCCATCAGGTGGTGCAACTGCCGATAAGGGTTCGAAGGTTTCACTCGTTATCTCAAAGGGAACACAATTTGCCTACATTCCTAATCTCTTCTCGATTGAAGAAGCCAAGGCAGTAGCAGCCCTGAAGGATCTCGATCTCAAGGTTGTCGTGAAGAAAATTGGTAAGAAGACAGTGAAGAAGGTGACAAATGTTTCACCTAAGGTCGGAAGCAAGGTAAAACGTGGCAGTACTGTGACCATCACAGTAGGGTAGGCAAATGTCTAAAGCCACGAAGAAACCGCGTATCGGCGCTCATACTCCAACATCCGGCGGAATGGCCAAACGT
>Ga0214921_10007349_pt1 | contig 14729 bp, 16 predicted proteins | sample LL1505_MetaG_FD_177992 | JGI IMG/M metagenome (GOLD analysis project Ga0214921, IMG submission 177992) | Freshwater microbial communities from Lake Lanier, Atlanta, Georgia, United States - LL-1505 | ecosystem: Environmental > Aquatic > Freshwater > Lake | place: USA: Georgia | collected... | reverse complement strand
TCTTTTAATTTTTTATATTCAATATATTTACGTATAATTTCAACATCACTATATATATTAGGATATGTTGTTTGTAAATAGTTTATGATAAATTCGCTTAAAAATAAATCACGGCTAAAATCCATTATCTAATTTACAATAACAAATTTAATAATTAAATGCTACTATACTTGTTAAAGCAAATATAACTAATGAAAAATTAGAAATTGTTTTATAAATTTTATCTTTCATTTTATAATTATAACTTATGTTTATGTTTTCATTATTGTATTTCTTTTTATTATCATCTAATGATAATATAAATGGTATTGTTAATAATAATAAAATTATAATACAATGTAGTATTAATCGTCTATATCCATTGATATGTATATAAAAAAAGTAAAACATATTTGGAATATAATTAATTGACGAATTTCCAAGTAATTCAAAAATAGGATAATAAAAAATTATATTTACTAAACCAATTATAAATGTAAAGAATAATATATATGTTAAACAATAATATAAAAAAGCATTTCTAAAATTATTTATTAAATTTGAATTTAATCCCCAATAAACTAATGATAATGCTATTAATCTTATTAAAAATGTTACTCCAATAAAAATACATCTATCGGTAAAAGTGATATTTAAACGTTCTGGACTAAATTGTGAAATATCTTTATATTTTTCATATATATTCTTGATTTGTGCTACTTTCTCATCTGGTATACCTTTATAATCTCTGATTTTTTTAGTTCTTTTAATACTTTCACCATAACCAGTATCAGTACTAGATTTTGTTGAATCGCTCGTTATTTCATGTATAACAATATCATCAATAGTTTTTGGAGGATCTTTTGATATTAACGGATAAATACTATTAACGTCGTATATTAAATTTTCCATAGGTAAATTTGGTTTTTCTACACGATATGTTTCAGCATCTCCGCCTGTTTTATATTTATTTTTATTTTGTTCTATGGCTGTTAATAAATCATCATATTTATTATTATTATTACTATCTTTCAAGATTAATCTTAAATTACTTATAACTTTTGTTATTTGGCTTGGTGATAGGTTTTTAAGTCCAGACGAAACTTTTGCTATTTTTTTAGATAATTCTTCATGATAAATTTTGCTTTCATTTGTTTTATATAAAAATTTATATAAATTTGAAGGATTTGATAAACCTGTTAAAAATTTTATATAAAAAGCATATCTTTTTGGATTGAATTTTCTAACATATTCATCATTCATTAAAAAAGATCCAATGTTAAATGATTCTTGTTTTTTTGGATCTCTAATATTTGTTAAATCTCTAAATCCAAATAATAGTTCTGACATTTTTATTAATCTCTAATACAATAATGGATAAATATTATAACGTTTCATTGTTAACATAAATAAACCATATACTACCTATAATTATCAAAGCTAATACAATAAATATCAAAATATAACTGTAAATGTGATATAAATTAAAAAATATAAATCTTAATATTGTCATAAATATCATTATTATTAAAATTAAAATTGAGATAGATATTGGATAAATATTATAATTATTGTATGGTTTAATATCATTATTAAGATTATTTATCATATTATTTAATTCTTGGTCATCATTCTTAGGTTTAATCGTTTCATAATAACTTAATGGAATATTCTCCAAAGGCATGTAATTTGTATCAAAGTGTTTAAAAATATATTCGTTTTGAATTTCCTTGTTATTACCTATAAAATAATATTGTATCGTATTATCTTCTAAACAACTCATATTAATTATATATTAAGATTTTATAATTAACATTGGTTCGAATATTATTACTGAAAACGCTACTACCAATACTACAAAGTTATATGATACATTTTTTATATTATTATGCATATATGTGTTATCTTTATTATTCATATTGTAATATTTATTAAAATAATTACAATCAATACTTAATTGTTTCTTTATTAAATCATTATTTGTAAAAATACTATTATTAAAAAAATTATAATTTTTTATAACTGTATTTGTATCATCTGTTGATGTTGATGATAAATTATTTAATAAAAATAATGTCATATTTAAAAAATGTGTAACGTTATTACTTATATTATTAAAATGTTCTGACGTTGTTATTAAATATAACTCTTTTGTAGATGGACATGTAAAAGAAGAATTTTTATCTGTTATCGTATTGAAATGATTTTTTACAAATTTTTCAATTGATTCTATATTTTTATTCAAAGATTTTGATTGAACCTTAGAGCATAATGATTTATCTATATTTTTTAATTCTTCTGTTTTAATAAAAGTAACCATATTTGAAAATAATTGTAAAATTAATTTAATTATATGTATATTTTTATTATATAATACTATTAATGAATTATTATTAAACTTGTGATCAATAATAGCATTTTTTATTGTATTACGAGCATTTAATTTATTATCTTCATTTAAATAAATTGAATTATTAAATATATCTCTATTTTTATTTACAAATTCATAAGTTCCTTGTGAATATATTGTAGGATCATTCATATATATTAAATAATTTATAGTATCTATCAAATTATCTATTTTTTTTACATCAATTAACATAATATTATAAATTAATACTAATAATGATGTATAGTCTTTGTTTGAAGTATCAAATTTTAAGAACGTAGTTTTTAATTCATTTGTTCCATTTATATTATAATTATTATTTGCGTTAAATTTATCATTAAATTTAATATTTTGATTTGGATGAGAAGAAACGTCAAATTTCTTATATAATTCTGTATTTGCTGTTGTGACATTTGTATTTATTACATTTACTAAACTGTTTACAATAACATCATAAACAATATGTTTGATTTTTGAATTATCATCATGATTAATTTGTGGCGTTGAATAAACATTATATGGTATAAATAAAGATGAAGCAGGAATTTCAAATGTACTTTTTGTATATTTCAAATTTTTATCAGAATTATGATATTTAAATCCATCTGATGTTTCAGCTGATGCTGGTTTTTGATTTATTATAGCATTAGTATTTTGTTTAATATTAAAAGAATTTATAATTTTACTTGTATCACTATCATTTATGTTTGGTTGTATTAAATAAATGTTTGAATTATTAGCAGGTGTAAAAAATGTTGCGCTATTAATCTTAATTGAATATTCATTATTATTATTATCTATAATGCGAGTTGGTAATTTATAATAATCAGGGATTGAACTTAAAATAATATTTGAATTTGTGGAAGCTATATCTGATGATGGCGATGTAATTAATTTAACATCTGAAAAATATTTTGTTGGTTCAGTACGTGTAGTTGCTGATGTATTTGTTGATATTTCGGCAAATGTTTTATATTGTAATGGAGATGAATTAATAAAAATATTTGAATAATATAAATTTGATAAATAAACACCATAATTACTTATGTTTTGTACCATAGTAGCAGGCATATTTTCTTTTTGTTTAATTGCATTATCAATTAGATTATCAAATTCATCTATTAATGAATTTAATTTAGTAACTTTACTTTGATATTCAGTATATGATGTTGCACCATATCTTGTATTAAAATAATTTACATCAAATTTATTTAATGAATAACCAGATAAAACAGTATCATGTAATTCTTGTAAAGCAGACGCAATAACAGTTGTTTCACCTTCTTTTTTTGTTAATTCTCTGTTTGATTTACTTTTGAGATTATAATAAGTATTCCATATAGTTATATATTGTTTAATAATATAATAGTAAGTCATATAATATAATTCATGGTTTGTTTGATATGTAATATATCTTTTATTATAATAAAAATTAATATATTTTATCAATTTTAAAGGTGTTTGTTTATTTACATATAAACTATCAATATTATTTATAAAATGCGTAAACGAATTTATAGAACTTATTGTGTAACATAATTCAATATTATCTGTTAATAAAACATTATTAGTTGATGAAGTAGTATCAATAATATTATTATTATTTTTAATGATTAACTCATTAATATTTGATGCTGATTTATAATTATATTTATTATTTGTATAAGAAATATTTTTAATTTCTTGAATAATTGTATTTTTTGATGAATAACCTGGTGTTAATTCATAATCTGATAAATCATTTTTGTTATTGTTATTTGTTAGAGCATTATAAAATCCTTGTCCATCATTATCAGTGAATAATAAATTTAATTTAGTATTTGCTACACTAATATCACTTTTGTATTGTGCCATTGGTTCATATATCACATATTTATTCAAATATGTATTATAATAAACAGTACAATTCATTAAAGTAATAATAATTAAAATAGAAACTAAATAAATCAAACAATTATAATTAATTTTATCTTTTTTATAATAATAATCTAAGCAAAAAGCAATAGTTATTAAAGTATGTAAATATACAATAAAATTATCATTAAATCCTATCATATTATAAGGAACACTAATAACATCTAAATTTTGTGGTAATTTATCTTTGGATTGTTTATAAATTTTATATTTTTGATTATAAATTTCCATCTGTTCATTATATTTTTTCAATTGAACATAATAGTTATCAACTAATTGTTTCTTTTTAAGATAATTACGATCATTTGTTTCAGTAGAAGAATATGTAAATGTTTTTAATAAATCAACACCATTTAATAACGGTTTATCAACAGGACTTGGTTTTGTTGGTTCAACTTGTTTATAAATATCAAAAAATGTTGTTTTATCAAATTTGGATATTAAATCAACATCATTATATCTTTCATAAACATAATTATAAACATATTGAGAAGTTATAAATAATATTGTAAATAAAAAGTATGTTATCATTTTTTGAACAATATCTTTATCTCCCTTCCACCCATCGCCACCATCGCTATTTATTGACATTGACAGTTCAGTAAAATATTTAAAACCATAATATACAAGAAGCATAAAATAAACAATCAAATAAGAATATTTTATAATAGATGATTTAATATCATAGTTAAATAATAATTTAATTATGTAAATAATTGGTATTACAATAATAATAAATAATAATACGAAATAATTCATAGTACAATTTGGTATGTATTCGTTTAAAGGTTGTAAAAATTTTAAACAATGAACAAGTTTTTTTATTAAAGACATTTGTTCATAATCATTACTATCTGTAAAAGGTGTACATTCATATTTATTAGCAATAAATGTTTGATAAAAATATAGTCCATATGATACAACAAATAGTAATGTAATTAATGTAATTGAAATTATTACAAAATAATTTAAATAAGACTTGTTATAAATATCTTTACGTAATACAAGATTTTCTATATTATTATAGACATTAAAACGTCTCGTTTCCATTTCAATTGTTTTGTCTTTATTAAATTTTTCAGTAAAAGAACCATAATTATAAAAATGAGTATAATTAAATGAAAATTTTATAATATTATATAATTCATCTACAATTAATATAATACAGAAGATAAATGTTACTAATATACATATATTAATCAGTGTATTTAATTTTTCTTCATAATTAAATTCTATCATTTTTCTATATAATGATTATACATTAATATAAATTTAATATGTCCGTATGGATTAATTTTAAAAATAATTTTAATAATATTATTAGTCATTTTCCTGAATACAATTTAATTTTAAAATCGTATTCTAAATATGAATATAATTTATTATTTTATTCCCATATTGGTTTTCCAATTGATTTATTACTTGATGAATTTTTAAAAATTAAATTTAACAATAATATAAATAAAAAAGAACTTATATGGAACAAAAATATTATGTATTATGAAAATCAAAACTTTTTTGAAATTGATTTAAATAACCCTAATATTTCAAATGATTATTCATTTTTAACAGAAATGCTTCTATTTATTATTAAAAATAAATCAGTAAGCAATAAAAAACATCTTATTATTCTTAAAAATATAGATAAATTAAACGAATATTCATATATATTCAGAATTATTTTAGAAAAATATTATAATAATGTTTATTTCATTTGTTCAACAAATAGAATATGTAAAATTGAATCACCTATTAAAAGCAGATTTTCATTAATCCGTTTAAGATTATTTACGATTGATGAAATAAAAATAATTTTTAATAACTATATTAAAGAAAAATTATTAATTGAAAATAGGAATATAATTTTTTGTATTTTCTTAGCACAAGTTAATATTAATGAACCATTACTTATAACTAACGATTTTTATAACTTTAATTATCCACCTATTAATGCCTTTATCAATTCTAAATATGATATTTATGATATAAGGCAGTTATCTTATAAACTGTCTCAATATAATCTCAGTATCTTTAATATTGCTATGGATTTGATTAAAATTTATAAAAAGAGATCAATTGAAATTATAAAAATAGCAGCAGAAATTGATTATTTACTTACTATTTCTAATAAAGGCAGAGAACCTATATATATTGAAAACTTTTTATGTCAGGTTTTATTATAAAAATAAAAAATGAATATAAAATATTAATATAGTTTATTATTAAAGATGAATTTCTGCGAAATATGCCATAATATGATTTATATTAAAACAAACGAATCTAAAAGATTGGTTTATTATTGTAAACATTGTTCATTTGAAAAAGAAGAAGAAAAGAATACTGCTATCAGAATCTCAGAAACTATTTATACAGAAGATGAACTTTTATATAACCAGCATATTAATAACTATTTAAGATTTGATCCTTCTTTAAGAAGAATCAAGGATGATAATATTAAATGCACTAAATGTGATATTCCAGATAGTGAAAGACAAATCATTCCTATTAAATATCATCCTTCTAATATGAAATACTTCTATGTTTGTGATAATTGTGGAAATACTTGGAGAGAAAATAAAAAATGATTTTATTTAAAAATCAAATAAACATCATCAAATGTTATCTAACATTGAAATTGAACAATTATTAAGTAAAATAAAAGACAAATGCTTTGCTTTAAAATTAAAACGTATCATTTCAAAAGCAAAATGATAAAAAAATGATTGTCTTTTTGTTACTTGATATTAGCCAAGACAATATGAAGCTACGAAGGAACTTGATAACACGACTTAGATGTTTAAATGAAAAGAAAAAGAAGGTATTCAAAATCAATGAGCGAAAGAATAAGACAGTCGTATTTCATTACAACAAGAATGAAATCACTGAATATTTCAAAGAGATGAAAGAAATCTGTAAAGAGAACATTAGAAATCGTCGGCAAATCAAATTAGAAATGTTTCTTGAAAAGAGAGCCGCAATTAAAAAAAGTTGATTGATAGAAGGATTTATAAAAGCCATTTTTTGGCTTTATCATCATTCCAAATCATATATTATCAAGATTTCATTCATATTTAAAGAACCCAATGTTTGATTATCGTTCAATTGTTTCATGTTAATAAAATAAATTTTCTTATAATTAATCATAAATATTTCTTTATTATTTATTTTTTCTAATGTTATTTTTTTTAATTCCTTTATTGTTAAAAAATCATCGTAATAATCTTCATATATGTATTTAGAATAAGGACTTATATTACAATATTGACATATAACTTTTATCTTTTTCTTTTTCTTATAACAACAACTAAAAAACATTTTTAATCCTCTCCTTTTTTATAATGTTTTCTTAAATTTGCTGTATTTTTTCTCAAAATAATTAAAAAAATGATTAAAAAACAATAAAATAAATATCATCATAAAGATATGAAACTACGTTCAGAAAATGAACCTATCAGCATCAATCAAGATGTAAACAAAAACTATACTATTCCTTCTTTTCCTATTTTCATCATAAATACATTATATCCAGAAATAAAAGTCATTGTTCCTGAAAATCAGCAACAAGTATCAGTTGAATTGAAAGAATTATTCATTGATCTTTATTACGAGTGATTTTATAAAGACTAAAAATAGTTAAGTTATTTTTGGTCTTTATTTAAGCAAAAAATAAAAAATGATTATTAATATAAGAATATATATTTAGTATGACTTCAAACGATATTAAACAACCATTTGATGAATGTAATAAGGTTTTATCATCTTTAAGTAATCCGAAAATCAGTAAAATGATTATGACCAAATACGAATTCAATTTAGTTATCAGTCAAAGAACTATTCAATTATCAACAGGTCATATTCCGTTTGTAACGATTGATAAGCCAATTAAATCTAATATGGATTTACGTTTAATTGCTCTTGAAGAATTAAAACAAGGTAAAATTCCTTTTATTATTAAAAGACCTTTACCAAATGAAAAATATGAATTTGTGAGAGTGAAAGACCTTGATTTAAGTGCTATCAAATATATGATTGATTTGTAAATATATATAAACTTATTCTGGTTTATATTAAATAAAAAATGTTATATTCTATTATTTTAGCATGTACATTAGACGGCGGCATTGGATATAATAACAATTTGCCTTGGGATATCAAAAATGAATTAAAGATTTTTAAAAGAGTTACTGAAAGTACCAGAGGATATAAGGAAAATGCTATTATTATGGGGCGTAAAACTTTTTTTTCATTAAATGAAAAGCCACTTAAAAACCGAATAAATATTGTTATCAGCACTACTTATGAATTAAAACATGATTATACAAATTTACTTATTTTTTCAACCATTGACATGGCTTTAAATTATTGTGAATATAGACACGAACATATTAATAAGGTTTTTGTTATTGGTGGTAAATCAATTTATGATTTATGTTTAAATAATGCCAAATATTATAATAGAATTGAAAAAATTTATTTATCAGTTATCTATAAAAAGTATTTATGCGATACTTTTATTGATATAAAAAAAATATTAAAAGATTTTAAACCAATGCTTAAAAATTCTGTTTTTGATCCAGAATTTCTTCATATTATTATGACAACTAAGAATAAATACCTTCCTTCTCAAAACAATCCTTTATATCATCCTGATAATGTTGATATATATTAATAGCATTATTTAGAAGTTCATTATTTTGTATCATATATCCTTCGGCATTTCTATAATTTATTATAGCAGTTTTCAAAGTTTCAACAGCATCCTTAAATTTATTATTTTTGAAATAAATTAATCCTAATATATGTTGAAAATCGGGATTATCTTTACCAAAACTATTATAATGATTTTCTATTTTTTTTATATCAGTTTCATTATTATTTAGCATCTCAATAAACCTAATGAAATTAATGTTTTGTAACAAAAAATTATTTGAATTTGTTGAAGTTGTAAATATACCTAATTTAGAACCTTCTAATATTGTATGTTTATTTAAAATATAAGCACATATATCAGATTTATTATCAAAAATATATTTAGATAAACTTAGTTTTAAAGGAAATCTTACAACTTCTAAATAGTCATACAACTTTTGACCCATTGTAGGTGTTATAAAATAAGCACATTTTGATATTAAAATCTTAAAATATACAGTTGACATAACAATATCCATTGGTACTTTATCTTCATTATTTGATAGACATGCTAATAAAATATCATATTCAAATGATGATAATTTTTTCATAAAATTTGTAAAATTTTCTACATATTCGGGCAATAATATTATATCATCTTCAATAATCAAATTATGTTTAGTTTTGCTATCTTTGATAGTTTCATAAGCTTTTCTATGTTTATAAAGATTTGATAATTGTGCTAAATTAAATCTAGTTTGTAATTTTTTAAATTCAGGATCTGTAATATCATCTGGGTTTAAATTAATCATTTTGTTATAATCAGCAATATTTGTTTCAATTTCAGGAACAGTTGGATTGAAAATATTTACTATATTTACATTATGACCTGCTTTTTTCATAATTTCAACGATTGTATTCAAAGTATTGCTTAATAACATATTTCTTTTTTTAAGATGTTCGCTTTTAATCACATAAATATCTATATTCATAATAATTATATAAAAATAATTAACTCTTAAATCATATATTTTAGTTTGTTTTTAATTCATTTACAGTAGTTTCTAAGGTTGCTAATGAGGTTTCAAGTGATTTTAATTCATTATTAACATCAGTTAAATCTACTTCTGGTTTAGCTTCTATCGCTGCTATATGATTATTGACTTCTGTTAATTCGGCTTCAAGCTTTTCTTGAAGAGTATAAATACGTTCATTTACATTAGTAAAATCAGGTTCTGGTTTAGATTCAAGTGCTGCTAAGCGATTAGTGATATCAGTTAAATCAACGGTTGAAGATTCAGGCTTAGATTCAAGTGCTGCTAAGCGATTAGTGATATCAGTTAAATCAACGACAGGGGCTACAGCTACTGGTTTAGATTCAAGTGCCGCTAAACGATTGTTAACAGCAGTTAAATCAACGGGTTGAGATGATGAACTGCCACCAGATGTTTCAAGGTTTCTTAAACGTTCATCAAATTGAGCCAATAATCTTTGAATAAATATACTACTCATTTATATTATAGTTATATAAAAAAAATGACAATTATATTTATATATATTTATATTAAATGATAATTCCGATTCGTTGTTTTACTTGTTCAAAAGTTATTGCCGATAAATATGATTATTATCATCAAGAAAAAAATAAATTAAAGCCAGTTGATAAAAAAGATGATGCTAATTTAAAGTTTTATAGCGACATTCATACTAAGGAAATCTTAGATAGATTAGGATTAATTCGCTATTGTTGTAGAAGAAGTTTAATGTCTTCGGTAGATTTGATGGATGTAATTTAATTTTTTATTATTAAATATAAATATGAATTTGATAGATTTAAGTATTGGTAAAATATATGAAAATACTATTCAAACAATCATTGATATTATTAATGAAGTTGTTTATTTAATTGATAACGCCAATTATTATAAAAATGATTATTACAATCAATATATAAGTATTATTACAAAAAATGATAGATTGTTTTATATTGGTATAATTTTAATTATATTATCTTTTGTTATATATTTTATAGACGGAGCTTCAATATAATTATGTGGTTATATAATTACTATATAGCATCATTATTATTGGCTATTATATTTTTTTTGATTTCTAGTAAAAATATAAATATTTTAATTTCTATCATCATTATAATCATCATTGGTTATTTTTATTTTAATAAAATTAATGAATATAATGACGTAAATAAATCAACAAAAGCAAACTTAATTAAAAACTTAAATAGCGATATAAAAGATAGAAAATTTACTAATGATAATTTATATTATTTGAAAAAGTTTCCTAATAAAATTTTACATCTTCATAAAGATGAAACATTATTAAAAATTATCTTAAATATACGTTTTATTAAACAATATGATTTTGAAAAATTTACAAATCTCATAAATTATTTTGAAAAATTTTATAAAATATATATTTTTATATTATCAGATAGATACGATATTAAACAATATTTTAGTATTTTTATATCTTTACGAAATACAATTATTAAAGAACTATATTCTGTTTTTATTATATTACCTCAAAAAATGAAAAATAATTTTGGTTTCAATTCATTTGACGAATTGAATAAATCAATAAAAGAATTTATAATTTATTCAAGAAAATTAATAACAATACTAGAAAGATATGGTTATTATGAGAAAAAAGTATATTATTTAGAAGACACTAAGGTTAAACCATATGAATATAATAACACCGATGTTTATTAATAAACATCTCTTTCGGGAAATTGATTTACAGGAAACATATAAGAGTCAAATTTTAAATCACCATAATAAGACGCATTAGTTGCCATTGAACCACCTCTGCGAACTTTCTTTTTGTAATCAGTCTTTAATAATTTTATTAACATTAAGATTAATTTTAATACGTTTACACGTTTTTTAGAAGAAGTATTTATTGTCATCTTACCACCACCTTTCATAACACCATTATTAAAAGATGCTAAATTTACTTGTTTATTTAATAGATCAGTCAAAGAATCTATTGCAGATATTGCCGCCATTATTCTAATATATATATTTTTTTTAATATTATAACTTATTAAATAATAGTGTAAGTAGCAATGTCAATTATTCCTAAAATAGAAATATTAGGGAGTACAACCGATATTCCATTTATTCATTTTGTTCAAAGTAACGCATGGACAACAAGAAATCATTGTTTAAGCGTAGAAGGAGGGTACACATTTCTCAATGGATTACTTATTAATGGTAGTAATTTTAATAATAATACTATAACATCAACAAGTAATATTGGAATAAATGTTACAGGTAATGGTAATATAATTTTAAGTACAAGTAATATTCAACGTTTTTTAATATCAAGTAATGGTAATATTGGAATTGGAACAAATATTAATAATAATTATTTAGTTAATATTAATGGTAATATAAATGCTTCTTTGATTTATAAAAATAATATAGAACTTGATAATATTTATTTGAAAAGTATTGATAATGTATGGGCTAATATTAGTAATGTTATTTATAATAAAAGTCTCAATTCAAATATTGGTATTAATAATTCAAATCCATTAGGAACATTACATATTGGAACTACTTCTAATATTAGCGACGGAACATTTATAATATCTAAATCTAATCTTGATGGAAGTAATCGTAATTTTAAATTTGGTTATGATGAAAATTTAAATTTTATTATGGGTGATTATGGTAATTCAAATACTATAAATTGGAAACCACAATTAATTATTAATTCAAATGCTTCTCCTTATGCTATCAATATAACTTCTAATAATTTTATTGGAATAAATAATTCTAATCCACAATATACATTAGATATTATTGGTAATGTTAATGCTAATAAATTTATAGGAATAGGTTCTAACATTACAAGTATTGACTATAATAATATAACTTTAAATGTTCCTTCATTTGCCAATTTAAATAATTGGATTCAAAGAAGCAATGGTTTAAATTTATATACAATGTCTTCTAATGTTAGTATAAATACATTTTCAAATATAAGTAATTACACTTTAAATATTAATGGAACTGTTAATTCATCTGATTATTACTATAATAATGTTAATATTGATAATATTTATTTATCTCAAAGCAATGCTAATAATATTTTTCTGCAAAAAACAAACGCTTTGTCTTTATATGGCGCATGGGTTAATAATGGTATTCGGGATGGTTCAAATGCCACTATTTATACGTCTAATTTAACAAACTATACAGTTGGTATTAATACATCTGTTACAAAAGGTTTTTTATTATATGTAAATGGTTCTTCATTTATTACAAATATGTATGGTGATGGATTTAATATAACAAATATTAATTTTGCTAATATTAAAGCTTCAACATTACCTGGTTATATCAGTTCTAATGCTGTATATAGTTTATTCTATGATAAAATATATATAGATAATACTTATTCAAATAGTGTAACAACTAACACCATTACTAATGTTTTTAAAGACCAAAGATTCGTATCTATTTCTAACATTTGTCAAACACTTTTAGGTAATGGTACAAATAATGATGTTATTAATAGTGTCGCGCAGCAAATTGCTAATAGTCCTAATTTCATTAATTTCTTCAATTTTGCTTCTTTACAATCAAATCCCTTAAACAATTATACTATTAATTCTGCTACAAATAAATCATATATTGGTATTAATACTTCTTACAATTTAAGTGATTCATTAACAATCAATGGTTCTATGCGCGTTTCAAGTACTATCTATTCTTCAAATACAATTTTTGAAAATAATTTACCATTAAATAATGTTTACGTTTCTTCAAATGTTTTAAATAATTATTTAAGCTTATACCAGACTACATATGTTGATGCTGTTAGTCGTTTAACACCATTAAATGTATATCCGCCATTAAATAATGCCTTTAATAATAATTCAAATATTATAACTAATTCTAGATATGGTAATGGTACATATATTTGTAATTTTTCTGATACAATTCCATCAACAATTAATAATATTTTCAATGTAAATACAAGTAATTGGACACCAACAAATCCTGCTTTTAAATATACTTCAAATTTATATTATTTTATAAATACTGGCGTTGATAATTATAATTATATTACACAAACTGTAAATAATGTAACATATTATGGTGAATATTTTCAATTGTATACATCAAAATCATTTATATTAAATTCAATTAGTATTATTGTTAAATCATCAGTAAATGGAGTAATACCAAACGGTGCTCCTGATGGTATTGCTATTTTTGGAACAAATGATAGAACTGTTCTTACAACTTCTATTAGTACTTTTAATAATTGGAATTTACTTTATTTGCAAAATAATATTTCAAATTTATATACATCAAATGTTGCTACAAATTCCTATGAAATTAATAATTTAAATATTAATAATAATAATTTAAATTCATATAGTTCATATCGTATTGTTATAACTAAATTAATTAATGATATTAATATAGCTATTTGTCAATTAAAATTTTTTGGATATGAAAATATATTAAGTTGGTTTAGTTCTGGTTCAAATTTATATTATACAGGTGGTAATGTTGGAATAAACACAATTAATGATTTATCACCTTATGCTTTAAATGTTAATGGTTCTATCTTTACTAATTCTAATTTAATTGTTACTTCTAATATTGGTATTAGTAATATTAATCCATTAGCATATTTACATGTTGGCAATACTTCTAATATTAGTGATGGTACTATTGTTATTTCTAAAAATGACATGAATGGTAATCTTAGAAATTTTAAGATGGGTTATGACACAAATCTTAATTTTGTATTTGGTGATTTTGGCAATTTATCA
>Ga0214921_10007348_pt1 | contig 14730 bp, 12 predicted proteins | sample LL1505_MetaG_FD_177992 | JGI IMG/M metagenome (GOLD analysis project Ga0214921, IMG submission 177992) | Freshwater microbial communities from Lake Lanier, Atlanta, Georgia, United States - LL-1505 | ecosystem: Environmental > Aquatic > Freshwater > Lake | place: USA: Georgia | collected... | reverse complement strand
ATTTGCCCAATTATTTACCTACAGATTTAGCAGATAATACACTATTTGGGAAAGCTGAAGATGCAAGCAATATTGCATCAGGTTCAACGTATACAAGTAAAGAAAATCATTTGCCTTGGGCAATTCATACGCCAGAACCGTTTGTATATCCAATAGAAAAGGCCCCAATAGTTTTAGGTCATAAAAAGTTTGCAAATTGGGTGAAATCAGGCGGTACAACTTACCCAGATTGGTACACTAACCAAGATGGATACCGAGACCACAAAGAGCTTCACAAGAAATAAAAAAAGTCCTCAATAAATTGAGGACTTTTTTTGTACCCAGAGCCGGGGTCGAACCGGCACGAGGGTTGAGCTCACTGGTGTTTGAGACCAGCGCGTCTACCAATTCCGCCATCTGGGCATCTATTCATTGCTGAACAGGGTGGCAAAATTAACTTTAATCGGGAATAATCCAAACTAAATAGTTAATTTTAAAAAAGATTAGTGATCAGCAGTTTTACTTTTACTGATTAAGCTTTTGATTTTCACTGCAGGAACCCAAATTTTTGATAGAAAATATTTAAAAGGATTTTCTTTTTTTACATGCCAAACAGTTGTTCTTGGTGCTTCTAATTGGTCTTTGTGCAAGGTATATGCGTAAGCTGCAATAGAGGTTCTGAACATATTTTCTGGAAATTGAATCGGGTCATAGCCATGAAGGGTATAACTTCTGCAATGCATGATTGCTAAACGATTGAATGGTACATCTACTTCAGTTTTTTCGCCAGTTCTTCCATCTTCTAATTTCAATTCTCCTCCATATTCTTTTTTCCAATCTTTGTTGATGTAAACCAATAAATTCAGGTTTCTGAACCAATCTTCATTCAAAGGATGGTAATTGAAATCGGCATGCATATCCAAGAAACTTCCTTTTTTACCTTGATGAATTCCACCTCCGTAAAAACCTGCATCTATAAAAATATTTTCATTGGTGATGTATGAAATTAAGTTGGCAAATCTTTCACTTACCAAATCGTCGTACAATTCTTTGAATACGCCGCCTAATTCCCAGAATTTACTTTTCTCAAATTTTGCTTTTGCAAACACATAATCAGCACTTGGTGTTTCTATGTTTGGAATTAGATCATAGAGTTCTAATAACTTAGATTCATCACAAAAATGATCAATTCCAATATGTGGGAATGGTTTTGCATTTAAGAAATCCTGTCTTAGTTTTTCTTTATTTTGTTCTAGGTACTCAAATCTAATCATGGCTCATTCAATTAATTCTTAGGCAATGTTAAGCAAGAATTTGCTTATTTTATATGATTTCAGTCACGAATTTAGCAATGTTAAAAATAAAAAAAGGATAAAAAATTTAGGCTAATTTTGTAGGGCATGCCATTGTCTCGTTATTTCAAATTTACAATTGTTCAATGCCTGATTTTAATCATAGGCACAACAAACTTACTGGCTCAAACAAAACATGAGATTTCAGGATATGTTAAAGATTTTTCTAACGGGGAAAGTTTAATTGGAGCAACGGTAAGAATTTTGGGCACTCCAAAAGCTGTTCAAACCAATACTTATGGGTATTTTTCAATTTCAACTACCAATGTAAATGATAGCATAGTTGTATCTTATGTTGGGTATCAAAGTGCATATTTGGCTGCTATTTTTTCTTCAAATAAAAAACTCAATATAGAATTAAAACCCTTCTCTATAAGTACCAATGAAATTGTAATTAAAGGCGAAAAAAGCAATAAACAAATTACAAGTACAAACATGAGCATTGTTGAAATTGATGCTGAAAAACTGAAGAGTTTACCAGTTATTTTAGGAGAACAAGATGTTTTGAAAGCGATTACTTTGTTGCCAGGAATTAAAAGTGGTGGCGAAGCAGGAACAGGTTTTTATGTAAGGGGAGGAGGTCCAGACCAAAATTTAATTTTGATGGATGAAGCGGTTGTTTATAATCCATCACACTTGTTTGGTTTTTTATCAGTTTTCAATGCAGATGCGGTTAAAAATATAGAAATTATCAAAGGTGGAATGCCTGCCAACTATGGAGGACGACTTTCTTCAATTTTAAATGTAAGTATGAGGGAAGGAAATAACAAGAAGTTTCAATCTAGTGGAGGTGTTGGTTTAATTGCAAGTAGATTTACAGTTGAAGGCCCATTGAAAAAAGGCAAAAGCAGTTTTTTACTCTCAGGAAGAAGAACCTATATAGATGTTTTAGCAAAGCCTTTCATTCCTTCAAGCATAAGTGGAACGGGGTATTATTTTTATGATTTGAATGTGAAAACCAATATTCAATTAGATGAAAAAAATAAACTTTTCTTTTCGGGTTATTTTGGAAGAGACATACTGAATTTTAAAAGCCCAAGAAACAAAGATGTATTTTTTAATTTTGGTTGGGGCAATAGCACAGCCACACTGAGATGGAATCATTTGTTCAACCAAAAGCTTTTTTTAAATACCAGTCTAATTTATAACAGGTACGATTTATTCAACGATTTTACATTTGGAAACAATGGTTTCAATGTCAGAAGTGGGGTAGAAGACATCAATCTAAAAATGGATTTTAATTATTATACGAATAACAAACACGCTTTCAAGTTCGGTTATAATTATACATTTCATCAATTTCAACCGGGTATATTGACAGGCAGTATTGGAACAACCAGTTTAAATCAGCAAGTAAATACCCAATATGCGCATGAATTTGCAACTTTTATAACAGATGAATGGAAACTCAGCCAAAGGTTTTCAATGAATTTAGGCTTAAGGGCTGTTGCATTTGATTTGGTAGGACCTTACACCAAAAATTTGTATGATAACGATACGGGATTGCCAAGCAATCAATCTATTCAATATAAAACAGGAGAATCTATCGTTTTTTATCCGGTACTAGAACCGAGAGCAAGTGCAACCTATTTACTCAATGAATCCAATTCACTCAAAGCATCATTTACCCAAACCTATCAATTTTTACATCTGGCTACAACCAGTGGTGCTCAGTTTCCAGTTGATTTATGGGTACCAAGCTCTGAAAAAGTAAAACCACAGTTGGCATATCAATATGCTTTAGGTTATTATAGAAATTTTTTAAATGACGAACTCGAAGCCTCTATTGAAACTTATTACAAGCCTATGTACAACCAAATTGAATTCAAACCTGGCGCTCAATTATTTTTCAATCAAAACTTAGAAAATGAAATGATTTTTGGCAATGGTTTGAGTTATGGGCTTGAGTTCTTATTGAGAAAACCCAGTGGTAGATTGAATGGTTGGATAGGCTATACCTGGAGTCGATCTACTCGTCAGTTCGATCAATTGAACCAGGGTCAAAGTTATTTTTACAGATACGATAGAACACATGATATGTCTATCACAATGTCGTATCAAATCAATAAAAAATGGACTGCTAATTTTGTTTTTGTATTTGGAACAGGCAATGCGGTAACCTTGCCTTCAGGAAGGTATGCCTATCGATTTGGATACAATCAAACCGAGAATAAACCTGAATTTGTATTTGTAGATGTGTATGATAAGATTAACTCCTACAGATTACCTGCTTATCACAGAGCTGATATCTCATTTACGTATATCAGAAAAAAGACTGAGAAATGGGAGAGTAGCTGGAATTTTTCTATATACAATTTGTACAACAGGGCCAATCCTTATTTCATCTATTTTTATCCTGACAAAGATTTAGGGCAAGTTAAAGCTTATATGGTTTATCTATTTCCAATTTTACCATCTGTTCAATGGAATTTTAAATTTTAACATGAGAGTAATTGCATTCCTATTCATTACAATGGCTTGTATTTCTTGTGAGAAAGAAATTGACATTGCGGTAAGCAATGTTCAGCAGCAATATGTGGTTGAGGCATCTATCAATCAGCAATTCCCAACAATGAATTATGTCTTTATAACCAAGACCATTGATTATTTTAAACCTGAATTTTCTTTGAATGGTTTAACTGATGCCAAAGTAGCCATCATAGAAGGAAGTATTGTTGGGAATGATACTTTATACAATGGAACAGTTTTTCCATTCAATACCATCTCAGATTCTTTATTGCCTGGAATCTATGTAAATCCAGTATTTAAGGGCAAACTGAACACGCCCTATCAATTGAATATTGAGCTAAAAGACGGAAATAAAATTTCAGGAAATACCTTTATTGGCAAGCCACCTGTTATTGATAGTTTAGTGTATTGGTCTACAATCACATCAAAAGATACGGCTTGTTATTTTTGGATGCAATGGCAAGATGGTCCTGAACAAAACAATTACAGAATGGCCATTTATAACGGATTTGATTCTATTTTGTTAGGCTGGGGTGCTGCTCAACGTTTTTATACTTTTGATGACCAACTCATCAACAATACCAAAAGACCTTTTCGTTCTTTAAGACCATATGCTTATGGAGATACCATTAGTATTTATTTAAGTTCAATCGGACGCAAAGAATTTCAGTTTTGGCAATCCTTTGGAACAGCTGTCAATAACAATGGTCCATTTGCGAGTCCAGTTGCGGTAAAATCAAATATAAAAGGTGCAATAGGCTCTTTTACTGGTTATGCCATTGAACAAAAAAAGTTCATCATCAAATAATTTACCAAAGTCTCAATTTAAAATATTCTTTGGCTTGTTTTCTGTTGAAAAAACAAAGGCCAAAATCAAAGAAATCAATAGCAACTTGGACCTCTGTTTGCTTGCAAAGTGCTTGCCACTGCATGTTTCTGACTTTGTTTAAATGGGGTTGATCAATAATAAGAGCTTGCTTTGCTTGTAAACAGGTCTTCAATTCTGCAAGCGGTAAACAGTTTAAATCAATTGAATAGTCAATCAAAATTGCATCAATTTGAATTGGCAGTTTCTCTTTTTCAAAAGGTATCTGAAGTTTTGATTGCCATTCTTCCAAAATCCAATTTTGATTGATTTGTTTTAGCGTGAAAATCTCCTTTGTATTCAATGCGCTGAATATACTTGCCAAAGCTTTCGGATTGCTAAAGCCATCTTGCTTTAGATGAGATAAATTCATGGGCTCAAATAAAGCCTGCTTCTGAATGGCAGCTGAGCTCTGATACAATTGAAAAACAAATGGAGAGTGTAAAATGTCAATCGGCTTTGCCAGTATAAAGTGACAAAGCCGATTGTATAGGTAAAACAAGCTATTCAGCATGTATTTAGGTCTGATTTTTTTGAAGAGTTATTCTGGTTTTTGTTTTTTCAAGTCTTTCAAAACTTTCATTTTCTCTTCTAAACCTTGGATATGTTTTTTTGCAATTTCTATTTTCTGCACAATTTGTTCTGCCATCGGGTTTTTGGCATTGCCTGATTTAAAGAAACCTAAGTTGTTTTCCCAAGTCTCAATATCTTTTTTCATGCCTTTGATGCGCTCGCCCAATATTTTTTCTTCACGCTGTAGTTTTTGGTTTCCGTTTGGAGAACTTGCCAATTGTTCAAAAGATTCTTTGTCTTTTTCTAACCTTATTTCTCTGTTGAGTTGTTTGTATTTGCCGTAAAGTTTGTCTAAAAGTTCAGTGTACTTTTTATGGACAGCATCTTTAGACGCATTTGGAACATAACCTATAGCACTCCATTCATTTTGAATTTGTTTTAAATCTTGAAATGGGTTGCTCAATTCTTGCGTAAGTAATGATTCTAATTTTTGAATCAAATCATTTTTTAAAGTCAAATTCTTTTCTTGCTCTTCTTTTACACTTGCATAACGTTCTGCCTTTTTCTCGAAAAACAAATCACAGGCCGAACGAAATCTTTTCCAAATGGCATCATTTACTTTGTCAGGAGCAGGGCCAATTTTTTTCCAAGATTCTTGTAATTTCTTTAGCTCATCTGTTTGCTTTGCCCAATCGATGGGTTGATTGGCAATACTTTCAGCAATTTCACACAAACTTTCTTTGGCTTTTAAATTGTTATTGCGTTCGGTGTGTAAAGTTTTAAAGAATTGATTTTTGTTGGTGTAAAAAGTATTTCGAGCATCTTTGAATTCATTCCATACTTGTTCTCTTGAAGCCAAAGGCACATGGCCAATTTTTTTCCAAGATTCCATGAGTTCATTAGAAATGGTGGTTTTTTCCATCCATTCTTTGATTTTGATACTTTTGAAATTCGAAAGTTCTTTGGCTGTTGCTAACAATGCATTTTTTGCGTTCAGGTTTGCAGTTCTTTCTGCTTCAACTTCTGCACTTTTAGATTTAATATAATCAAATACTTTGTCAACTTCTGCTTTAAATCTATTCCAAATATCATCAGATGCTTCTTTGGCAACAGGGCCAATATTTCTCCAATCCTCTTGTAATTTTTTAACGTTGATGAGGATTTTCTTGATGCTATTTTCTTCTTTGGTTAAATGACTTACTTGCGCAATTAATTCTATCTTGGCATCTAAATTTTTACTTCTATCTAAATCTTTTAATTCGTTATTGATTGACAATCGATCGTAAAAAATTTCTACTAAAACACGGTATCTTTCCCATAATTCATCTGCATTTTCTTTCGGAACATGTTTTATTTTTTTCCAATCAGCTTGAAGCTCTTTTAGTCTATTGAGTGAACCTGCAGTTTCTTCGCCATCATTCAACTTTTTGATTTCATCTAAAATGGCTTCTTTTTGTTTCAAGTTTGCAAGTTTTTCAGCTTCTTGTCTTAACCTTGCTTCTTCCTTTTTTTGTTTGATGACCTTGAAAGCATTGTTGAAACGATCTTTTGAACCGTCACCTTTGAACTCGAAACTGTCTTTGTCTCCACCCTCTTCCATGTATTTTTCAAGTGCAATTGCTTGCTCTTCTTGCCATATATGCTCTAGTGTAGGTTTGATTGCTTTAAGTATAGAGATGGCTTCATTGATTTCTTTTTCTGCTATAGCAGTTTCGGCCAATTGAAGTAATTCATCCTTTTTTAAATTGGCAAAATCTGGTAATTCTTCCAATGTAGCAATTTCGTGTTCTTCTTCACTTAACTCCGCTACCTGGTTGTCAATTACAGGTGCTACTGTTACTTCTAAATTTGTAACATTTGTTGTAGATTCAACTTCATGAGAAGCTGCATTCAATTCGGCTGAATTTTGCAGTTCATTGCTTTTGTTTTCCAACTCTTGATTCATTGTTCAATTCTATTGATTTCTTAAAAGGACACCAAAGGTATGGATTAAATCAATAATTTTGCCCTTGAAATTGTTGAAAATAATTAAGATATGGAACTGAAAATCATAGAATGTCCAAGAGATGCCATGCAAGGGATGGTTAATTTTATTCCTACAGCCAATAAAATAGCCTATTTGAGGCATTTGTTAACCTTAGGTTTTGATACCTTAGACTGTGGAAGTTTTGTCTCTCCAAAGGCCATTCCTCAGATGAAAGATACGGCAGAAGTACTCAATTCGCTTGATTTAAGTCAAACCAAAACCAAACTTTTGGTCATTACGGCCAATTTAAGGGGAGCAGAGGAGGCTGTTCATTTTGAACAAGTGAGTGCAATAGGTTTCCCAATGTCTATTTCAGAGACCTTTCAAAAACGCAATACGAATGCAGATTTAGAAACGGCAATTCAAACTGTTCAACAAATACAAGATGTATGTGTAAAAAAATCGAAAGAACTGGTAGTTTATTTGTCTATGGGTTTTGGCAATCCTTATGGAGATCTATGGGATACCAATTTAACTGCAGAATGGGCCTATAAAATGAGTAAATTAGGTATAGAAACGATTTCATTAAGTGATACCATTGGAGCCGCTAAAACAGAGGATATTTCAAGCCTTTTTCAACTGTTGTTAAAAGAATTGCCTGAAATAGAATTTGGAGCCCATTTACATACCAATCCGGCGCTATTTGAGCAGAAACTTGCTGCGGCATACAATGCAGGATGCAGAAGATTTGATGGGGCTTTGAAAGGCTTTGGGGGATGTCCTATGGCTACTGATCGTTTAACAGGGAATATGCCTACAGAATTGATGTTGAATTGGATGGAACAAAACAAAATCAAACATGGCATTGATACCAGTAATATAGTTGAAACGCTTATGCTGGCAGATCAAACCTTTAGTTTAGGGAATTGATTTTTTGTAAAGCAGCTAAAATATTTGCTTCAATTCTTTTTTCTGAATTACTGTAATCTTGTTTTTGGAATGTGGTTCCACTTACTTTTTCAAATAGCTCTATATACCTAGCAGTAACTGAATCTACAAAGTTTGAATCCATTACTGGAACAGTTTGATTTTCTTTTCCTTGAAAGCCATTTTCAATCAACCATTTTCTTACAAATTCTTTAGACAATTGCCTTTGTTGTTGGTCATTTTCTTGAATTTGCTTGTAAGTATCAGCATAAAAATACCTGCTTGAATCAGGAGTATGTATTTCATCCATCAATAGTATTTCACCCTCTTTCTCGCCAAATTCATATTTTGTATCAACCAAAATTAAACCTTGTTGAAGGGCATATTCAGTTCCAAATTTAAATAGGGCTCTGGTGTATTGTTCCAATATCAAATAATCTTTTTCAGACACAATGCCTTGGGCAATGATAGCTTCTCTAGAAATATCTTCATCATGTCCAACGCTTGCTTTAATTGTTGGTGTAATTATGGGTTCAGGAAAAGGGTCATTCTCTTTTAACCCATCCGGCATTGCTACTCCACAGATTGTTCTTTTTGCAGATTGGTATTCGCGCCAAGCATGCCCAGATAAATAACCGCGGATGACCATTTCAATTGGAAATGGATTACAGCAATGACCTATGCTGACATTGGGATCAGGACATGCAATCAACCAATTGGGAACGATACTTGCACTCAATTCCAAAAAATGTTTTGCCAACTGATTCAATACTTGTCCTTTGTAGGGAATTGGATTGGGTAAGACAACATCAAAAGCCGATATTCTATCGCAGGCAACCATCACCAATAAATTATTTTCTACTGTATATACATCTCTTACCTTTCCTTTATAGAATTTGGTTTGTCCTGGTAAATTTAAATGGGTTTCTACAATTGCTGTCATCTTGATTTATGAATTATTTTCTTGCTTGTCTTTTGTTTTTCCTTCGTAAGCTTTGATGATATCTTTCACCAATTTATGTCTTACTACATCTTCAAAATTGAGGTATGCAAATTCAATGCCCTTTATATTTTTAAGGATTTGAACTGCTTTTAAAAGTCCAGATAATGATTGTTTGGGCAAATCAATTTGCGTTAAATCTCCTGTGATGATAAATTTTGCACTTGGCCCCATGCGAGTTAAAAACATTTTCAATTGCAAATCTGTAGCATTTTGCGCCTCGTCCAAAATAACATAAGCATTGTCTAAGGTGCGGCCCCTCATAAATGCCATGGGCGCAATTTCTATCACCCTTGTTTCTATATATGATTTCAATTTGTCTGCAGGAATCATGTCATCTAATGCATCATACAATGGCCTTAAATAGGGGTCAATTTTTTCTTTGAGGTCTCCAGGCAAAAAACCTAAATTCTCTCCAGCTTCCACAGCGGGTCTAGCCAATATAATTCGTTTGATTTCTTTGGCTTTCAATGCTTTTACTGCCAGCGCTACAGCAGTGTATGTTTTTCCTGTTCCTGCAGGCCCAATGGCAAATAGTACATCGTTTTTTTCTAATGCATTTACCATTTTCAATTGGTTTGGGGTTTTGGCTCTGATTATTTTACCATTCGTTCCATACAAAATGATATCAGCTGAATGTAGTTTTGTATCTTCTTGAATTGAGACTGGGCTTGAAAATTCACCTCTTAAAATGGCATCAACTTGGGCATTGTTTAGAGTCCCAAATTTGTTGACAATTCGAATCATTTCATTCAATTTCTCTTCAAACAAACCCATTTCAAATTCATCACCATTAAGGCCAATAATTTCACCTCTTGCAATAATTTTTAAATTAGGAAAATGCAACTGCAAGTTTTTTAGGTGCACATTGTTAGGACCAAACACTGCGGTTGAGTCAAAATCAGAAAGCTTAATTTCTTTGGTATTCAAATTATCGGTTGCTATTTATTAATTTGCACAAAAATAATAAAATCAATTCGCTTTGGCTATTATTACTTTAACTTCTGATTATGGAATAGGCAGTCATTATATTGGCGCTTTAAAAGGCGCAATTTATAGCAAAATTCCTGGAGCTCAAGTAATAGATATCTCTCATCAAACTGCACAATACAACCACGAACAATTGGCTTATGTGCTTTCTGGAGTGTACAAAGATTTTCCTAAAGGGACTTGGCATTTATTGGCAATTGACACTTCAGTTCATTTGCACAAGCAAATTCTAGTGATTGAGCATGAGGGTCATTTTTTTATAGGTGCAGACAATACTGTTTTCAATTATTTGTTTGAAATACTACCTACGAAAGTATACAGGTTACTTTTAAAACCGGCAGATGAAAAAGAATTGTTTCCAGAAAAAAATATTTTTATTGATGCCATCGCACATCATTTTAAGAAAGGAGATTTGAAAGGGATAGCAGAGCCAGCTCAAATCAAAAGAACTGTCATGCAGCATGCGCCTTTCTTTGAGGCCAATATTTTAAGAGGCAGGGTGATATTTGTAGATACATTTGACAATGCACACACCAATATCAGTAAAACAGTATTTGATAAACATATTGGTGATAGCCCTTTCAAAATACATTTATGGAAACGAAGCAAACTAGATTTTATTTCTACCAGTTACCAGTTATTTAGAGATGGAGATGAGGTTGCAGTGTTCAACTCTAATGGTTTCTTAGAAATTGGGATGTCAAGAGGAAGAGGTGCACAATTGATGGGATTGAGTGCCAACTCAAAGATTTTTATTGAAAAATTAGAAAGAGATGATTCATAGATTTGTGAAAATGACTTTTAAACCCGAAGAAGTAAAGCAATTTTTAGTGGTATTTGAACAGTCCAAAAACGCAATTGCTGATTTCCCAGGCTGTATGGGTTTGAAATTAATACAGGATACCGCTTCAGAAAATATTTTATACACTTTTAGTTTATGGTCAGCGCCTTCGGCTTTGGAAGCCTATAGGAATTCTGAATTGTTCAAAAGTACCTGGGCCAAAACAAAGGTGCTTTTTGCTGATAAACCATTGGCATGGAGCACTTTAGTTATTGATCAAGTGAAATAAATTTTAGGACAATCAAATTGGTTGTCAACAAATTATTCACATTTTAGTGTAGAATTAAAAAGATTTTTACTTAATTTTGGAATCAATTGATGGTAAAAGCTTTTCATGAATAGACTCTTAGTCATTTTCTTAGTTTCAATATCTACACTGGTTTCGGCTAGGCCTCTCGATTCATTGCGTTTAGAACTAAAGCAAGGGAAAAAATTTATTGTTTACCGTGTACTCAAAGGCGAAAAGATTGAAGATATTGCTTCAAAATACGAAACTGAAGAGTCTACACTATTGTCAATGAATCCATTGATTCAGACTGAGGTAAAGCCTGGTCAAATCATTAAAATTCCTTTGAATATTGATAAATACGGAGATGTAACTGTTCCTGAGGTTAAACCAATTGAGTACATGGCTTTGCCTTTGGCTAGTTTTTTGCCTCCTCCAAGTCAAAAACAATTGCCTTCAAAACAGCTTATGACAACTACTGAAGCAATTCCTGCTGAAGTTAAAATCGTTCAAAACACAGAAATACCAGCAGCTTCAAAACCAAAATCATCTGAGCCAGTCATTTTGGGTGAACCTGTAATTGTTCCTAAAAAAGCACCTGAAATACCAGCACCAGCTAAAATTGTTCAAGCTGAAAAATCAGCAGTTTTAGAAAAGCCAATTGTTTCAAATGCTAACCAAATAGTATCTCCTCCACCAATTCCTAAAGAGACAAAGCCTGAGCCTACGAGCCCTGCAAACCCTAACAAAGTAGCTATTCAAGCGGCAGAACCTCAACCTGGAAGCAAGCCTGAAGTTAAAACCCTTGAGCTGAAGGAATTGCCAAAGCCTGAGCCAACGAGCCCTGTAATCCCTAACAAAGTAGCTATTCAAGCGGCAGAACCTCTACCGGTAAGTAAGCCTGAAACTAAAACTATTGAAGTGAATGAATTGGCAAAGCAACAGGTACAAACAAACCCAATAGTAGCAGAAATAGATTCGAACAAACTACATCAAATTGCGCAAGAACCAAAGGCTGAAAAAATAAAGAGAATTGAAAGTCCATTGGTAAATGAAATAGCCAACAAAGACATTGATAGATTGAAATTAAAGCCAATTCAATTAAAAACATTGGCATTGTCTAAAACCAATGTAATGCCAAGAAAATCCGGTGGATTTAGGGCCAGGTTACAACAAGAATTGGACGAAAAAGAGATGATGGCATTACAAGTTCAAACGCCTGTTCAAGTTCAAACGCCTGCTCAAGTTCAAAGCCCTGTTCAACAAATTGCGCCTCCAACTTCACAACCAATTCAAGTTGAAGCACAGCCAAAACCAGTTGCATCAATTTCTCAAAGAGATACAGTGGCCATGCAGTTATTAGATAAAGCCTTGGTTAATCAAGCGCCTAAATTAGCTGAAAAGCCTCTGGCCATAGAAAGCACAGGGCCTAAGCCTAAGAAATTGGTCAAAAATTCTGTTATTTCAGGAAGAACAACCGATAAATTGATCCCCAAAGAGAATCAAATTGCAGCTGATTATATCACCGATGTTTATGACAAGAAGGGGGATATCAAAATTGCACAAGATTTAAGCATCTTAAAAGATACCATTGATAAAAATGAAGAAAAAGCGCTTCAAATTTACGTAGTTACAGAACCTCAAACCGTAAAAAAATTAGCAGCAATATTGAAAATTGACCCCAAGTTAATTTTTGATGCCAACGATTTTAGCTCACCCAATTTATGGCCTGGTCAAAAAATATGGATACCTGAAGGTGCCGCTGCCATTGAAACTACAATCAGTCATTTGAATGAAAGCCAAAAAGTACAAAAAGCGAAAAGAAACAGCAACTTGAATCAAATCATCAAGGAAGAAAACGAAGAGCAAGGATTTTCGGCTGTTGATTTAGAAACAGATTCGTTTGTGGTTAAAGATGAACCGAAAGAATTGTTAGCTGAAGCTGAAACTGAAATAGATTCAAGTAATTTTAGACCCGATTTAGACAAATTACATTTAGGCGCAGGGGTTCAAACTTCACAACATGTATTTGTAAATAGAGATGTTGATACCTCTATTGCCAAACACTATGGAGAAATTGGTGAAGTAGGTGTACGCATTTTAAATGATTTCAGTTTTTATGATGACAATGCCATTACTTATTCTGCCATTGATTTCAGAGAACAACATTTGGCTGTTGATGAATGGGCTGTCAATGCTGCTGATAGCAATTCAATCTATATTGGCAAGGAGCCAAGCAAACTGGGGCCTGGTGACCGTCAATTTACCCACGTGGTAAAAGATGGGGAAACCTTGCTTTCCATCGCTAAAAAGTACGATGTTATGCAATCAGATTTGGCCAATTGGAACAATTTGATGAAGTATAGATTGAGAATTGGACAAGAATTGATCATCAACCAAAGCAGAGGCAAATTGAGCTATTATGAAAGGGCAATAGAGCCAAAGCAAAACAAAACAGTATTGCCAGTTTATCTAACAGATAACAATCATAATGGTTTAGCCTATTACAATCCCTCAGATAAATTGAAAGGGGTATTGATGAACAATGTTCCTGTAGGTAAATGGATCATGATTCACAATGATGATAAGTTCAAAAAGCGTGCAGTTCAAGTATTAGGTCCATTGCCTTCAAACGCACCAAAAGATTGCTTGTTGATGATTGATAAATACACTGCATCAAACCTTGAAATCAAAAATATTACTTCAAGAGTATCTGTTAATGTTGCTGAAATTAAATAAGCTCCATTAAATTTTTTGTGCCAATATTTCTTTTTACGGTAAAGCCTTCTCCGTAATGCACACCAATCATTCTGCCAAATTCGATGGCTCGTCCTTCAAGGTATTTTAAGAAATGTGGACTTGAAATTGGTGTTTCAGGTTCTTCTGAATTTGGGTTGTAAAATTGGCTTTCAAAAGCTAAAATACATTTTAATTTCTTTTCATAAAATGGCGTGATATCAAATACAATATCGGGTTTGCTCATTCTATCTTGAATATAATGATAAATATTTTGAGGCCTCCAAGCCATTTGTTGAGTTCCATTTTCAGCGGTTTCAATTTTTTGTAATCCAGATAGAAAGGCAGCTTCTTCTATTAAATCGGCTGCTCTTCCATGGTCAACATGCCTGTCTTCAATAGCATTACAGAGTATAATTTTAGGTTGATATTTTCTAATACAAGCAATAATTTTCAGTAATGTTTCTTGGTCTTTTCTGAAAAATCCATCTGCGAGTCCAAGATTTTCTCGAATTGTAATGCCCATTATTTTGCTTGCATTTGCGGCCTCTACTTTTCTGGATTCTATGCTACCTCTGGTCCCTAATTCCCCAAATGTTAAATCAACAATTGCAATTTTATAGCCTAAAGCTAAGTGGGCCATGATGGTACCGCTGCATCCAAGTTCTGCATCATCAGGATGGGCTGCAAAAACCAAAATATCCAAATCGTTTTTCATAAGTTTCGCAATTTAATTAATTCTTGCACGAGTATGTTTATCAAAATGTCATGAATGCATCATTTTCTTTTATTTTTAAGCAATTTAAATGATGGTTATTTGAGGATTGAATTTTACATTTGTTACTCAATTGTTTTAATAAATGCAA
>Ga0214921_10007344_pt1 | contig 14736 bp, 17 predicted proteins | sample LL1505_MetaG_FD_177992 | JGI IMG/M metagenome (GOLD analysis project Ga0214921, IMG submission 177992) | Freshwater microbial communities from Lake Lanier, Atlanta, Georgia, United States - LL-1505 | ecosystem: Environmental > Aquatic > Freshwater > Lake | place: USA: Georgia | collected... | reverse complement strand
GCGCCAGCCGAGATAAGCGGCAGAGCGCAGCGTGATCGATCCTGCATCAAAGGCAATCCCGGCGCGCGCTGTGGGTTCCCACCCCTGTCGATCCGGCGCGATGTCATTGCGCAACGACGCGCTCGTCGCCAGCGTGCGTTCCAGCAAGCGGCCCTTGGTGATCCACCAGCGATCGGCGCGGACACCGCCCGTCAGCGTGACCGGGCCATGCAGCGCCGACAGCTCGGCAAAGGCCCCGGCAGTATCGCTTGTTCCCCCCGCTTCGCGGATGCGGGTGGGTGCATTGGACACATAGGTGAACAGTTCATTGGTTTCGCCAATTGTCCGCCGCCAATCTGCGCCCAGCCGCAGCTCCACCGTCTTGCCCAGCGGGGGCCGCACTTCAATCCGCCCGCCCATTCCGGTGGACGGCACGTTAAACTGATCGAGGGAAGGCGTTGCGGTTGTGCGCTGCGCATTGATGGCAACGGCGCGGCTGGTGAATTTGCGCAGCTGGACATAGGCCAGCGCCTGCACGCCCCAATCGCCGCGATGGACAAGGCGCAGGCTCGCATCCGCGCCATCACCGCCATTTTCGGAGAAAGGCGTGCCCCGCTCCCGCCGGTCGGTGAAGCCAAGCAGCGAAGCCTGAAGTTCCGTCTCGTCCGACAGGGGGACAACAGCGCGGGCGGCAAGCGTTGCTTGCTCATAAGGGGCGGGCCGATCTACGCTGCCGCGCTGCCCGGCGACAATTGGGATGAAGCCATGACTGCGGGCGTAGCTGCCAGAGATAAAGCCAAATCCGCTGCCGACACGCCCGCCCAAAAGGGCGCTGCCTTCAACCGATTGGCGGCTGCCCTGGGCAAGACTGCCAGAAAAGCCATTGGCCTCACCGCCGACACTGTCCATTTCAATCGTGCCCGCAAGCGCCCCAGACCCATAGACGCCCGATCCGCCACCCCGCGTGACGCGCACTTGGCCCAGACGTTCCGGCGCATAGGCCGGCCAACTGATCCAGCCGCCAAAAGGGTCGCTTTGCGGCACACCATCGAGCACCAGCAAAGCCCGGCTAGACGCATTGCCGCCCAGCCCGCGCAATGTGGCCCCTTGGCTGGTTGCATTGGCAGAGCGGGCATCGCTGCGGCGAAATTGGCTCAAGCCTGCAACATCGCGCAGTACATCTTCGATTCGGCCGGACGCCGTGGCGATGATCCGATCGCGGTCAATCCGCGCCACATCATAAGCGGCGTCCCCCATCGACACGGGCAGGGCCTGCCCCGTGACAATTATCTCACTTTCCGCGGCAAAGCCCGGGCTGAATGGCACGAAAAGAGCGCAGGAGATGAGGACGGAGGAGAGGAGGTTGGGCTTCATGCGATGGCATGTGGCATCACCGCCCGGAAGATGAAAGAGCCGCATACTTTATGGGGTTATCGCACCCACCGATCATGCGTTGGAATATCGGTGGGCAGACGGTGCCAGTCTTCGGCATCGCAGGCAAAGGCTGCAAAGTCCGCTCCCCCAAAATCGTCTGGATTATCCAGACAGCCGATTTTCAGAATCACGCCTTGGGGAAAGCTGGGCGCGCGGGTGAACAAATGCGTGCCGCATGTCGGGCAAAATTCCCGCGTCACAGCGCCCTGAATGTCCGTCCGCGCAAAGCCGGCGACCTTGCCCTTGGTGACTTCAAATCCTTCATTGAGGACGGCCATGCCCATGACCGGTCCGCCGCCCGAAATATAGCGGCATTCCCGGCAATAGCATTCAAACTTCATAAAGCCCGGCCCTTCGGCTTTATAGTGCACGTCCCCGCAATAGCAGCGTCCTGTGATCGACATATGCGTTTCCTCTCTCAATCTTGGTCTGGCTTTACGGCCTCTGGATGGGCCATGGCAAAGGCGGGCAAGGCACATGCTCGTGCATCTATGGCGACCAGCTTTGGAAAGGCGTCCAGCGGGGTGTTGACCCGCCGGGCATTGGCCATTTGCGGGACAAGGCAAATATCGGCAAGCCCCGGCGCTGCACCCGATAGGAAGGATTGGCCAGGGTCCGTCTGCGCCTCTAGCGCGGCAAAGCCCTCTAAGATCCAATGACGCGCCCAGTCATCCACCGCCGCCTGCGGCTGGCCGAGATCATTCTTCAAATATTTGAGGACGCGCAAATTATTGATCGGGTGAATGTCCGCCGCGATGAGCAAGGCGCGCGCCAATTCCTGCGCCCGCGCCGCAGGGTCGGCGGGCAGGAAGCGCGGTTCTGCATAGGCTGCATCCAGCCAATCGATAATCGCGAGGCTCTGTGTCAGGCGAAGCGCGCCCACCTCCAGCATGGGGACAAAGCCTTGCGGGTTTTTTGATATATACGCGGCCCCCTGCTGCACCCCATCGGCCAAGCTGATGGGCACACGCTCATATGCGACGCCTTTGAGATTGAGCGCAATCCGGACGCGATAGGCGGCCGACGATCGCCAAAAATCATAAAGCCGCAGGGTCATGGCATCTCCCTCACCCAGTGACGGATCAGGTCGACGCCTTCGGTGTGCACCGTTGCGCGGCCAAGTTCCGGCATGGCGATGCCCGGTTCAAGGCTTTGCATGCGCGCGACCAGATAGGATTGGCCGGGATCTCCCGGTTTGATCGCGAAGTCCAGCCCAACGCTACCGCGACCCGCCGCGGTTGGGCGCTTATACAGGCCCAAATTGGTGTCGGCGGGCTGATCCCAATTGAGCCAAAGCCCCGATGTATCGGCCGGCCCCTTTGGATTGTGGCAATGGCCGCAATTCACATCCAGATAGGCCCGCGCGCGGGCATTGAGACTTCCGGTTTCGGGCCGATCCCAATGGGGCAGGCGCACAAGGCCATGGAGAGACCCTGTCAGCAGGCCTGCCTGTTTCATTGCCTGAAGCTGCACCCCGTCATTCAGATTGCGCGCCTTGGGGCCAATGGGGGTGATGGCATCGCCCAAGACATGGCATCCTTTGCACTGGTTTGCATTGGGGACGGCATAGCTGATCGTGCGGGTCTGCCCGTCAAAATGGGTCCAGCTGACGCTCATCCTCTGCCCCGCGCGCTTGAGCAGCGCCTCTGTCCCTTGCGCATTCCAGACATAGGGCAGCGCGACCCAGCCCGCAGCGCGGCGGATGAGCAGACGGGTTTCAAGGATCCGTACATCCCGGTCCGGCGCGCGCAGATCGGCGGGGTAGCCGAAGCTTTTGATGAGGACACTGCCGACCGGCAGGTCGATCAGGCCATCGCCCTTGAGCACGGCCTTTTGCCCCTGTGGCACATAAAGGAAGCGGAATTTCTCCGAATAATCGGAAAAAAGCGGGGTGTTGAGATGATAGGCCCGAACGCCGGGCGTGGGCGTGCGGCCATCCACCAACAAGCCAAAATCCTGCAAGCGGGGCGGCAATGTGTCGCCCAGAATCAGTGCGTCATTGACGTGGGAGCCCGGGCTCGCGCTGACCAGCAGAGGCGCCAACAGCGCCAGCATAAGCCGCCTCACTGGGCGGCCGCCTCCGTTGCGGCGGGCATCAGGATGGTCGGCAGCGCCGCCGGTGCGGGACTGGCTGGGGCCGTATAGGGGCCGGGCTTCGCCGCCGTCACGGCTGCGCCTTGTGCAGGCAAATTGAGCGAGATCGCCATGACAGGATCGCCGAAGTGGACATTGGCGGAATCCCCGCCGACGCCATCCCAAAAGACGGCGGGAAATAGGCCGCCCATCGCCGCTGCCAATTCTGCCCCGCCGGGGAAGGCAGGGGCAAAGCCCGCCCGGCCATGACGATTGTCGCGCACGACCACATCACGGGCGAGGGGATTATAGGCTTTGTCGGTGAAGGCGGACTGATAGGCCACGATCATCACATTGGTCGTGCCATTATCCGCCAGATCATTGTCAACCACATGGACGTTGCGATTGGCCATGACCATGACGCCTGTCCCCGTCGGGACGCTGGCCACAATATTGCCCTTGGGCGCGAAATTGGGCGTGTCATTGGCAATGACGCGATTGCTGAACACGCGGATATTATGCCCGCCCTGCTGCGGCAAATTGGGCAGGTCAAAGATCAATATGCCGCCCGTGTTGCGTGTGGCCAAGTTGGAATGGACATCGGCATCATAGCTGTTTTCAATCTCAATCCCCGCGACATTGAACATCGCAGTGGAATTGCGCACGATGATGTTGCGCGATTGGCCCACATAAATGCCCGCGTCTGACGCGCCTTTGACCACCGCCCCGTCAATCAGGACATTGCGCGATTCAACCGGATAAAGACCATATGCGCCGTTTGTCTCCTTGGGGCCGCCCGTCCATTCAACACGAATATTTTTATAGACGATCTGGTCTGCGCCTTTGGACTTAATGCCATCTCCGCGCGCATCTTCCACCGCGAAATCGCGCAGCACAACGTCATCGGACGTCACGAGCAGGCCTTCACCCGCCGCCTGCTGCCCTTTGAAGCTCAGGATCGTCTTGTCCGGCCCGGCCCCGCGGACGGTGACGCCGTTCACGTCGAGCGACAAGCCATCTGTCAGGTCGAACCGGCCGGCGCCCATGTCCACGACATCGCCGGGCTTTGCCTCAATCAGGGCTGCCTGAAGGCGTTCCTGCGCATCGGGGCCAGCGGCGACACGGATGGTGTCGGCCAAAGCGGGGGCAGCGGCCATTAAGGCGATAGCTGCGACTTGCATAACGGTCCATTTCATGGCCTAGTCATCGCACCAACAGGCCGTGATGCCAAGGATGAATTGAGCGAGGAGAATTGCCCCATGCGTTTGTACCTGACTGGCCTTGCGCTGGCTCTGACAACGGCCCCGGCTCTGGCCGCCACACCCGTTAATGGTCGCTGGTATACCGAAGAAAAAGACAGCATCGTCCAAATTGGCCAATGCGGTTCTGCTGTTTGCGGCAAAGTGCTCAAAGTTTTGAAAGCGCCCCCGGGCGGCGGCAAGGCGCTGGACGCGAAAAACCCTAATCCGGCGCTCCGCTCTCGGCCGATTGAGGGGATTACGCTTTTGTCCGGATTTCAGGTGTCGGGCAATGAATGGGAAGGCAAGATTTACGATCCGCGGGCGGGGAAGACCTATCGGTCCACGCTGCAAAAACAGGCGGATGGCAGCTTGCGGGTCAAGGGTTGTGTTGGCCCCTTTTGCCGCACCGTGAAGTTCACGCCCGCGCCCTAATTTATGCCTTTAAGCCAATTTCAATCAGCCGCTGAACGAGAAAATCATTGGCGGTGATGGGGCTGGGGTAGAGATTGGGGTGGTCGTCATCCATGCAGCCCGGCAGGGTCTCAATGAGAACATCTGAGGCCAGATGCAGAAAAAACGGCATGGAATAGCGCGGGATATGGCGGCGCTCCGGCGGTGGATTGAGTACGCGATGAATGGTGGAGGGCAGCTGGTTATTGGTCAGCCGTTCCAGCATATCGCCCACATTGATGACAAGCGCCCCTTCCGGCGGGGCGATGGAGAGCCATTCACCTTGGCGCGTCAACAATTGCAAGCCACCTTCTTCTGCGCCCAGCAGCAGCGTGATTAAGTTGATATCGCCATGCGCGCCCGCGCGAATGCCCGGCGCATCGGCCGGGATCGGCGGATAATGGAGCAGGCGCATCACCGAATTGCCATGATCCACCTTGTCGGCAAACCAATCCGGCGCAAGGCCAAGATAGCGAGCAATGGCCGATAAAAGCTGGTTTCCCGCCCGGTCAAAGGCGGCGTACATGTCCGTGAAGATGGCTTCAAATTCGGGAAGTTCAGCGGGCCAGATATTGTCGGGCATATGATCGCGGAAGCGATGCCCGGTGGGCAGATCGCGGCCCACATGCCAAAACTCCTTCAGGTCAACATGCGCTGCATCCTTGGCAATTTCGGTGCCAAAGGGGGTATAGCCGCGCTGGCCCGCAAGCTCTGCTGAATAGTAACGGCGTTTGGCCTCCTCGGGCAGGTCAAAAAGCTGGTGTGTCTGATCCCAAGCCCCTTCGATGAGTTTGGGGTCAATCCCATGGTCGGTCACAATCGCAAAACCAAAGCGGCGAAAGGACGCGCCAAAGGCTTGGGCAAATCTTTCGGGATCACGCTCTTGGTCGACGAGCGAAAGCGTTGGAATATGGTGAAGATCGGTCGTCATCCCCGCCCTTTAGGCGAAATTGACTCCCCATGCACCAGCAACTTTCGCCCGCCGCAAGGTGCGCGCGTCAGTCTGCTCCGCTCGCGACAAGCTTTAGATCTTTGCGCGCACCATTTTTGGGCGATAATTTTCCATCGACCAAGGCGCCGCCTTCGATTGATAGGTTGTCATAGAGAATGTCGCCTGTGACGCGGGCCGATTTTTCCAACACAATTTCTGTGGCCGAAATCGTCCCTTCAATTCTGCCGGAAATGCGCGCGCGCTGCGCCGTCACATCACCTTTGAGGTACCCAGTTTCCCCAAGCGAGAAAAAGTCACAAATGACTTCGCCTTGAACTTCCCCGTTAAGATGCACATCCCCCTTGGCATCCAGATTTCCTTTGATCGCAACTTCGCTGCTGATCAGGCTGCCACTCACAGCTTCGTTTGGACTTTGAATGTCACTGTCCATGAGTTTTGTTCCCCAGGCCATGGCTATCCTACATTTGCATTCATTCGACTTAATCCGACTGCGTAATTGCAATCAAAAGAACGATATTGCCGCAAATGGTTAATAATTTAAGAATCCGAGAGGATCCCCAAAAAAGGGTCTCAAAATATTCCGCCGCCTAGGCTGAGGCGCAGCACGCCGATGAGAATCACAACGATATTGAGGTTCCGCCCCGCCGTGCGATCTGAGGTCGCCCCAATGCCGAGACCGATAATGGCCATTGGCAAAATGAACCAATTGGCCCAGCCAAGTAGGGGTAGAAAGGCAAGAGCGACAAGCATCAGGCCCGCGGCCCCGATGAGGAGAGAAATAAGATTTCGCATCCGTATAAAGTGACCAACCTTGAGTGGCATTGCAAGCGGGCGATTGGCTGCTTACCTCCCTCCTTTGCCAGCGAGTCGAAGATGCCGCGGCGATGAGGAGATTTGATGGCTTACGCACACACTCATGAGGCCAATCCGCATTGGCTGCCTGTTTTGCCCCGATCCGCAACGGAAGAGATTCCGGGCACCGATGGGTGGCCGCTGGTTGGCACCACCTTCATGCAATTGCGCGATCCCCATGCCTTCACCCGCAACATGGCCGCAACCTATGGCCCCATTTACCGCGCACGTAGCTTTGGCGGCCGCAATATTCAGCTCTTGGGGCCAGACGCCAATGAGCTGGTCTTGTTTGATCGGGACAAGCTGTTCTCCTCTGAACAGGGCTGGGGCCCTGTGCTCAACCTGCTCTTCCCGCGCGGTCTAATGCTGATGGATTTTGACCAGCATCGCGGGCATCGCAAAGCGCTGTCGGTCGCATTCAAGCCAGAGCCGATGAAACTTTATGCCGAAGCGCTGAATGCCGGCATTGCGGCCCGCATGCGGGAGTGGCGCGGCAAAAGCTTTGCCTTTTATCCTGCGATCAAGGCGCTGACGCTCGATCTGGCGGCAACATCCTTTCTGGGCATTCCCTGGGGGCCAGAAGCGAACCAGATTAATCAAGCCTTTGTCGATATGGTGCAGGCCTCGGTCGGCGTTGTGCGCGTTCCGATACCCGGCACGAAAATGGCCAAGGGCGTGGCGGGTCGCGCCTTTTTGAAAGACTATTTCGGGCGCGAAGTGCCCAAGCGTCGGGCGGGCAATGCGCAGGACATGTTCAGCCAGTTTTGCCGCGCGACCAATGAAGATGGATCGATGCTCTCCGATGATGAGATTATCGATCACATGAATTTTCTGATGATGGCAGCCCATGATACGATCACCTCATCGGCCAGTTCCATGGTCATGCTGCTCGGCCAAAATCCGGAATGGCAGGACAGATTGGCTGACGAAATGGCAGGCCTCGGCATTGCCGGGGATGATCTTCCTTATGACCGCCTCAATGATCTGGTGCTGACCGATTATGCGTTTAAGGAATCGCTGCGGATGATGGCCCCGGTTCCCTCTATCCCGCGTCGGGCGGTGCGGGATTTTGAATTTGGCGGCTATCAGCTGAAGGCAGGCACCTATGTCGGCGTCAGCCCGGCCTTTACGCATATGATGCCGGAGCACTGGCCAGAGCCCCAAAAATTTGATCCGATGCGCTTTGCGCCAGAGCAGGTCAAAGCCCGGCATAAGTATGCTTGGGTGCCCTTTGGCGGTGGCGCGCATATGTGCCTTGGCCTGCATTTCGCCTATATGCAGATCAAGATTTTGATGTGGCATATGCTGCGTGCAGATCGCATCGGGTTGCCTGCGGGCAGTGGCGCGAAATGGCAGGCTTGGCCGATCCCGAAACCACGGGACGGGTTACCCATCACGCTCGTTTCCGCTTGATAAGACCGAGGCCCTTCATGCGCGCGTTCAAGCAAGTGGATGTCTTCACCAGCCGGCCCCTGTTCGGCAATCCGGTGGCCGTTGTGCTGGATGCAGACGGCCTGTCGGATGCTGAGATGCAGCAAATGGCGCAATGGACGAATTTGTCGGAAACAACCTTTGTCCTCCCGCCCGAGGATCCGGCTGCCAGCTATCGCGTGCGCATTTTCACGCCGCGTGCGGAACTGCCCTTTGCTGGCCATCCAACATTGGGCACGGCCCATGCGGTGCTGGAGGCGGGGCGTGTGACGCCCGTCAACGGCAAGCTGGTTCAGCAATGCGCGGTCGGGCTGGTAGAGGTCTCGATCGACAACACAATGCGCAGCTTTCGCCTGCCCCGCTATGCCGCGAGTTTTGCACCTGACGCAGATCGGCTCGTCGCCGCATTGGGTGGACCGGGCCTTTTGGCCGATGACCCCCAAGTTTTGGATGTTGGCCCGCGCTGGGTGATTGGCGAAGTCTCGTCTGCTCAGGCCTTGTCAGCTTTGGCCCCTGATTTGGCGGCGCTGGCCGATTATGATCGGGTGCAGGGGACAACGGGCCTCACGCTTTTTGCGATCACGCAAGAGGGGATAAGCGTTCGATCCTTCGCGCCAGCCGATGGCATTGCCGAAGATCCGGTCTGCGGCAGTGGCAATGGCGCAGTTGCGGCCTATCGCCTGCTCAAAGGGCAAATTGGGGATGGCGACAGCTATCTCGCGTCCCAAGGCAGAGAGGTTGGGCGTGATGGGCAGGTGCATATCCGCATCGCAGGCGCGGATGTGCATGTCGGCGGGCTCTGTGTGACCTGTGTGACGGGCAGCCTTTCTATTTAGTGGTCTGTTTCAGGCGTTCGGGCGGCAAAGCTTCTCTTCTTGGCCCAGTCGGGCTAAGGCACCGCCATGTACCCGATTTTCCCTGTTATGCTTGGCGGCGCCATTGGTGCTGGCGCGCGCTATCTGGTCGCCACGATGTTGGCATCCAAAGGCGGCTGGCCCATGGGCACCTTCCTCGTCAATTTGGCGGGCGGGTTGTTGATGGGCGTGCTGGCGGCCTTGGTGCTGAAAGGCACGGCGTCAGAGGAGATGCGCCTTTTTGCAGGCGTTGGCATATTGGGTGGGTTCACCACATTTTCGGCCTTTAGCCTTGAAGGATTTCAGATGATTGAACGCGGCCAATGGGGTCTGGCGGCGCTCTATGCCGGGGCTTCCGTCATCGGTTCAATCGGCGCCTTGGCGCTGGGCTATCAGCTGGTGCGCGCATGAACGATCACGTCCGCCAATTCACCGTCGATGCCGAAGATGATGGCATTCGGCTTGACCGTTGGTTTAAGCGGCATCTGCCCGATGCCAGCTTTAACGCCGTCTCGCGCTGGGCCCGCACGGGCCAGCTGCGGATTGATGGAAAGCGCGCCACGCCGGGCGATCGGATTGAATCTGGGCAACAGATTCGCGTCCCCCCGGCGGAACCCGTGGTCGCGTCTGCCAAGCCGAAAAAGGAACGGCCCCGCCTGACCGAAGATCAGATGGCCTTTGCCGAAAGCTTTGTCATTCATAAGGACAGGTCGGCGCTTGTTCTCAACAAGCCGCCGGGCCTTGCCACGCAAGGCGGCACCAAGACGACCGAGCATGTCGATGGTCTGCTCGATGCGCTCTGGTATGAATTGGATCAGCGGCCCAAGCTGGTGCATCGGCTGGATAAGGATACATCGGGCGTGCTGCTCGTGGCCCGCACCTTGCGGGCGGCGGCCGCTTTTTCCAAAAGTTTTTCCAGCCGCACGGCGCGCAAAGTCTATTGGGCCATCATTGTCGGCGTGCCGTCAATTGAAGATGGCATTATTGAACTGCCCATCGCCAAACAGCCCGGATCTGGCGGCGAGAAGATGCAGGTCGATGAGAAAGAAGGGGCAGCCGCCCGCACCCGCTATCGCGTCATCGACCGGGCGGGCAATAATGCCGCTTGGGTCGAGCTTCAGCCCTTTACCGGGCGCACCCACCAGCTGCGCGTGCATATGGCGGCCATTGGCCACCCCATTGTGGGCGATGGCAAATATGGCGGCAGAGACGCGTTTTTAACGGGAACGATCAGCCGCAAAATGCACCTTCATGCGCGCCGTTTGCGGGTGGACCATCCCGATGGCGGGCAGTTGGAAGTGCGGGCCGATTTGCCGCCCCATTTTGCCGAGAGCCTTAAAGATCTGGGCTTTAACCTGATGGATGGGGATGCCTTGCCGCTCGATGAAATTAAGTTTTCAGAGACGGCAGAGGGTAAAAAGCGGGTGCAGGCGCAAAAGGCCAAAACCGCCCGCAAGGATCGCAAAGGCGAACGGCGTAGTCGCAGCAAGGCGGCAGCGCCCGGGCCCGCGCGGACCAAGCGCCGCTGAGGCAGCTGGAGATGAACAAGCTCGCCCTGTTTGATTGTGACGGGACGTTGGTCGACAGCCAGCATAACATTATCCAATGCATGGACGCGGCCTTTGTTCGGGCGGGGCTTGTGCCGCCCGCGCGCGCCGCCACCCGCCAGATTGTCGGCCTCAGCCTTGTTCCCGCCATGCAGGTCTTGCTGCCGGATGCGCCGCCCGCGCTCCATATTCAATTGGCCGAAGATTATAAAACCGCCTTTCAGACGATGCGCGCCAAGGGCGAAGTCGAAGAGCCTTTGTTTGATGGCATTGTCGCGGCGCTGGATGCACTGGAGGCGGCGGGCTGGCTGCTCGGCGTGGCCACCGGAAAGTCAGATCGCGGGCTTGATCTGTGCTTGCGCCATCATGGCCTCAGGGATCGATTTGTGACCCTGCAAACGGCTGATCGTCACCCGTCAAAGCCCCACCCGTCCATGGCCCATGAGGCGATGGCAGAGGCAGGGGCCGCCCCCCCCACAACCATCATGATCGGCGATACCAGCTTTGACATGGCGATGGGCCGGGCCGCAGGCGCACGGTCGCTTGGCGTGGACTGGGGCTATCATGATGCGGACGATCTGTGGGCGGCGGGCGCCTATCATGTTGCCACCCACCCAGACCAAATCATCGAGGCCATCCAATGACCGATCCAGAAGATGTCGCACGCAGCCGCTTCATGCTGCTCAATCTTGTGCGCTTTGGCGCGGTTGCGCTCGTCTTTGCGGGCATTGCCAATTTGGCCGGCAAGCTTTTGCCAGAGCTTATGCCCTGGTTTGGCTATCTGCTCTTCTTCGCGGGCATTGGGGGCTTTTATCGGCTGCCCATCCACCTGAAACGGCGCTGGCGGGATAAGGTGGAATGAAGCGCTTTTATAAAGAGGTGACGGTCACAGAAGACGGCGGTCTTTTGCTCGATGGGCGGCCTGTGCGCACGCCTGCGCGCGCCTTGCTAATCCTGCCCAATGCGCGTCTGGCCAGCCAAGTGGCGGCGGAATGGGCCAATCAGGGGGACGAGATTCTGCCCCAGACCATGCCGCTGACCGGCCTTGCCAATGCAGCGATAGACCGGGTCGCGCCAGAGCATGGGGCCTTTGCGGCCGGGATGGCCGCTTATGGGGAAACGGAATTGCTCTGCTATCGCGCCGACAGTCCGCCAGAATTGGTCGCGCGGCAGGCGGAGCGTTGGGACCCGCTGCTCGATTGGGCGCGCAGCCGCTATGACGTTGACTTTACTCTGGTGGAAGGGGTCATGCATCGGCCCCAGCCTATGGCGACTGTCCTGCGGCTGGGGGCTGCTGTGGCGGCGGCGTCTGCGGACCAGTTGGCCGCACTCTCCCCCATTGTCACGATCAGTGGTTCTCTGGTGATTAGCCTTGCCCTTTTGGAAGAGGCGGTCTTACCGGGCGATGCCTTTGACTTGGCCCATTTAGATGAGCTTTGGCAGGCCGAGCTTTGGGGCGAGGATGATTGGGCGCTGGAGGCCCGTGATGCGCGGCGGCGGGATTTTCTGGCCGCCTGCCATTTTCTGGAATTGCTGCGCGCTTAATCCTTGGCGGATTTGGCCAAGCTGCGGACAAAGCCGATCAGCCCGGTTTGGCGGCTGCGCTTGAGCCGTTCGGCATCCAGGATCGCCTTCACATGGGTGAAGCATTGGTCCACATCATCATTGACGAGCACATAATCATAGCCATCCCAATGGCTGATTTCGCTATTTGCGCGGGCCATTCGGCCTGAAATCACCGCATCGCTATCGGTGCCACGGGCGCGCAAGCGGCGCTCCAGCTCATCGAGCGAGGGCGGGAAGATGAAGACGCGGACAACATCGCCGCCCGCCTGCTGGTAAAGCTGTTGTGCGCCCTGCCAATCAATATCGAACAGGACATCGCGTCCTTCGGACAAGGCCTTTTCCACCGGCGCACGCGGCGTGCCATAGCGGTTGTCAAAGACATGCGCCCATTCCAGAAAGTCATTGTTCGCTACCATCTGGCGAAAGCCATCTAGGCTGGCGAAATGATAATCCTTGCCATCCACCTCGCCGGGGCGGGGCGGGCGTGTGGTTGCCGAGACCGACATTTCCAGCCCCGGATCCGATTCCAGAAGTTTGCGCGAAATGGTCGACTTTCCCGCACCCGAGGGCGAGGAAACAATGAATAATATGCCGCGGCGCTTAAACTTATGCGGGTCTTTGGGGTCGGTTTGGGCCATGGCCGCTCTTGCAACGGTCCGACGCGAAGGTCAATCGTTGGACAGCATCGCCTCTGGTCGAACCAGTCGATCAAATGTGGCGGCATCAACCAGCCCAAGCGCCAAGGCGGCTGCGCGCAGGCTGCTGCCCGTTGCATGTGCATGCTTGGCGATTTGGGCTGCCTTGTCATAGCCAATTTCCGGCGCAAGCGCGGTGACCAGCATGAGGGAGCGGTCCAGAAGATCCGCAATGCGCGCGCGATCCGGCTCCAACCCCGCAATGCAATAGGTGGCAAAGCTGGTCATGCCCGTTGTCAGCAGATCAAGGGAGCGCATTATGTTCGCGCCAATCAGCGGCTTGAACACATTCAGCTCCAAATGCCCCTGAAGCCCGCCAATGGTCACAGCCTGATGATTGCCCATCACTTGGGCGGCCACCATGGTGAGCATCTCGCATTGGGTTGGGTTGACCTTGCCCGGCATGATAGAACTGCCCGGTTCATTTTCCGGCAGGCGTAGCTCACCAAGCCCGGCGCGCGGGCCGGACCCTAAGAGGCGGATATCATTGGCAATCTTGGTCAGCGCGACCGACAAAGTGCTGAGCGTGGCGGACAGATGCACCAGCGGCTCTTGCCCGGCCAGCGCCTCAAAGGGGTTTTGGGCAGGGGCAAAGGGCTGACCCGTGATCTGCGCAATCTCCCCGCACATGGCCTGTGCAAAGCCCGGCGGGGCATTGAGGCCCGTGCCCACCGCTGTGCCGCCAATGGCCAGCCGATCCGTCCCGGCAATCATGGCCGGTTCAATCCGCTTTGCGCAGCGGTAGAGCTGATGAGCATAGCCCGAAAATTCCTGACCCAAAGTCAGCGGCGTTGCATCCTGCAAATGGGTGCGGCCGATTTTGATAATATCGGCCCAGTCCCGCGCCTTCGCCTCAAGCGCCGTCTGAAGAGTGTCTAAGGCAGGCAGCAGGCGATGCCGCACGGAGGTTGACGCCGCAATATGCAGTGCGGTTGGAAAGGCGTCGTTCGAAGATTGGCCTTTATTGACATGATCATTGGGGTGGACAGGGTCTGTCCCGCCGCGCTTGCCCGTCAGCAATTCATTGGCGCGCCCGGCAATGACTTCATTGACGTTCATATTGGTCTGGGTGCCGGATCCCGTTTGCCAGATCACCAACGGGAATTGATCCGCCATCTCCCCGCGCAAAATTTCATGGGCGGCTTGTTCCATCGCGTCGGCAAGTTGGGCGGGCAAACCATGCGCCCGATTGACGCGGGCGGCGGCGAGTTTGACGATGGTCAGCGCGCGGACAATCTCCATCGGCATCCGCTCAGCCGCGCCAAAGGGGAAATGCTCGAGACTGCGCTGGGTCTGTGCGCCCCAATAGGCCGTTGCGGGAACGCTGATCGGCCCAAAGCTATCGCTTTCGACCCGCGTCTGGCTCATTTCTTGCGGCCGAAATCCACCGTGACGACGTTGGATCCATCCTCAATCGGGGCAGCTCTCGGCCCATCATTTTCGGCAATGCCGTGCGCTGGGGCCTCTTCATCATCGGGCACTTGAAAATGCAGGGCGAATTCAACCGCTGGATCCACAAAGGCGGTGATCGCGGCAAAAGGAATGCTGAGCTTTGTTGGCACTTGGCTGAAGGTCAGGCCGACTTCAAAGCCCTGATCATCGACGACCAAATCCCAAAATTTATTCTGGAGGACCACCGTCATCTCATCGGCGAAGCGCTGC
>Ga0214921_10007343_pt1 | contig 14737 bp, 10 predicted proteins | sample LL1505_MetaG_FD_177992 | JGI IMG/M metagenome (GOLD analysis project Ga0214921, IMG submission 177992) | Freshwater microbial communities from Lake Lanier, Atlanta, Georgia, United States - LL-1505 | ecosystem: Environmental > Aquatic > Freshwater > Lake | place: USA: Georgia | collected... | reverse complement strand
GGCAACTGCATGTAAATCATTAGAAGTACCTACCTTGAATCTTTTAGTTTGTTCTTCTAATACAAAATAATAGTTAGATTCATCACCACGATTTACTTCAATTCCACTTACTAAATTTGATAAAGGAGTTCCAGTAAATCCACTATTTATTGTCATAATGTTATCTTTAACTAAAATATTTTCAGTATTTACAGTGGTTGTTGCTCCTAGAACAGTTAAGTTGCCTCCAACTACTAAGTTGCCAGTTAAATTACCGTTACCAGTTACATCTAATGTTGCTGTAGGATTTGAATTTCCAATACCTATATTGCTTCCAGATATATAGACATTTGGCATTACTGAAATAGGAGTGAGTCCAGATGCATTGCTTCGATAAGCATATAAATTACTATCTTGAATTTTAATGCAAAAGCTTACATTGGAATTTTCGACAATTAATTGCGATGAAGAAAGATTAATAGGCTGATTATTACTATTTGTAAAACTAACTTGTCCAGTAGTTGGATCAGCTTTAATTTGTGTACCTGCTAAATCAATCGTATTTGCACTAATATATACTGTTGCAAAACGATGATCTGGGCTTCCTAAGTTATAAGTCCCATTGCCTCCTGGAATAATATGTCCCTCAAAAATACTATTTCCAATAACATGAAGTGGAGCTTGTGGATTTGATGAATAAATACCGACATTAGACATTACCATTAACCGATTTGTTGCTCTAACTTCGCCATTAAGGTAACTCATTCCAACTACATGTAATGGTGCTAGAGGATTAGATGTACCAGCTCCTAAATTAGACATAGAAATAACTCGCTTAGAACTGAAAATGTCACCCTGAACATCTAACCAATATTTAGGATCTGTTGTATTAATACCTACGTTACTAGCTGTATAAAATATACGACTTTTATCATTATTGGCTTGCCAAGATACAGCTGTAATTCCTAGGCTTAATCCAGATACATTTGAAGTTGCATTTGATGGACTTCCTATAATACCATTAAATTGATTCATTACAGTAAAAGTATTAAGATCTGATACTTTATTCTCAATATTTTTTCCAAATGTAGCAATGCGCGAAATAACATAATTATATTGACCTACATTCGATGTAGCAAATTTATCATATTTAATAAGTTCAAGTTGATCAAACTCATTAATATAAAACCCAAAAGCAAGCTGTGTTTGAAGATTATTAGAAGTTTGCTGAAAGTTCTTATAAATATTTAAATTAGGTGCAAATAAATTTCCTCCTAATGCTAAATTTTCATAGGCTACAATATCTCTATCTACTATCAAATTTGATGAAATAATAACCTGGCCATTCATGTAAAAACCAGAACCATCATCCGTCTCAATCATCTGAAAATTATTGGAATCTGTAAATAAAGTACGACTAATTTTAGTACTATATGATTCATCTAAACCTGAAATCTCTAAACGCTGATTAGATGTATGCATATATGTAACATTATTGCTCAATGATACTTCAAGTAAATTGGTATTAATTCTCACATTATTGCTAAATGAACTATTATATAACTGTAAACTATTGGATGGATTGAAATAAACTTTAACTCCATCTAGAGCTTCAATATTTACATTTGAAGACGCCCCAAGAGTAAGATTATAATGATTGCTATTATCATCCTTATAAGCATTTACCGTAGTTGCTATTAAATTCGTAAAGGTAGTGATTGAATCCGGCTCGTAATCATTTACGTAAAATGCATCCTTGATAACTGAATTACTCATAGTTGTGTTTATATAAAAAGAGATTAATTTGTTTTATTGCTTAAAAATTAAAACAACATAAAAAAAATTAAATTTTAAACGATATATTTTTAGTTAAAATAGACCATAATTCATAGAAAAGAAACTTGAAGTTCAAAACTAATGATATTATTAATATAAAATTGGCAAATATTAATAGAGCAAATAAATGCTTGTGATTTATAAAAAAATATCTTTCTATTTTACGATCTACATTGTGATAATAATAATATAAAAGAGGAATAATAGCACTTATAATTATAAAAATAGAAACATAATATATGATATTCATTCTTTGATATATATTTATACAATTTTCAAAGATTGCTTCTGTTTTGTCTTTCTTGTTTTACTAGTCGACGGTATCGAATACTCTACTGCTATATTTTGACATACTTCATCTGGATCTTGTACTTCTGGTAAGCTTGAAGTAGACTGTTGTGCTGCTGCCATGAATATTGCCATAAGTTTCTCTTCATCTATTAAAATATCTGTATCTCCTGTACCACAGGGTGGCACCTGCCCTAACATAATATTTGCACTGACGCCATTAATCTTATCTAGTTCTGAGAATATTCCTGCTTTAATAATCATATCATTCGTCTCTTCAAAACTCGATTTAGCCAAAGGACCTATATCTACACGATTAATTCCATGTCGATCAATTGATAACATATATCCCTTATTTGTCATTGTATCTGCTAATAACGATAAATGACGATAGTTTACATACAAATCTGCGAACTTAATAACATCTGCTAATTCATTAAAGAGAGCTTGTCTAGCTGCCTCAATACCTAATGTTTCATAGATTTCATTAATATCATTTGATATAGTTTTAGCAGCATCTACATTCTGATGTGCTAATATATCAATTAAATTTGTACCACGTGTCTCTAATATCCATTCTCCTGTTTTTTCAAATGTTAATGTATCCGGATTATATTCAAAGAATTCATTCTTATTCATGACTACTCTACTCATATTTTTAATTCCCTTGACAATCAGATTCTCTAATATATTCTTTTCCAATGCCTTCAAATCTGTAATAATATCATCATGCTTATCATCTGATTCATGTATCTTAATACGAAATATTAACTTATTAGCATTATCATCACTAAACATGACTGAAACATTGTCTTCATAGAAATCCTGAATCGCATTATAAACCTCCATCATATTTATATCATACTCCAACATCTTGTCTTTATTAAATTCTAATCGAAGTAACCATGGTGAAAGATTATTAACTTCTATCATTTCCTGATCTATAAATTCTTTATAGGTCTCTAAGAATTCTTTATCATCCTCAATTGTTGTATTGAAATCATCTGGATCATAATATATCTTGGTCGATTTAACTATATCCGCAAAATAAGTTGTCTGAATCGTATTTAATATCTCTTTTGCCTTCATCTTATCCTTGTTATAAGGCTCTTTCAAATAAATAGTTAATGCCGGTGTCTTAATATTTCTAGTTACACTGAGCAATTCTTTGATTCTTGGTACACCACGAACTGCCTTTGAAGCTGATGATACACCAGACAAATGAAATGTATCAGCCATACATAATCCATTAAATATATTGAAATTTCGTGTATTCTCTACTGTTAGATCATAAACATATGTGTACTCGCTGTTATATTCTTGAATATCTATAACTTCATCATACATAATATCTTCTTTTAATATATTCTCAAAAATAGATTTATCTTCAGCATACTTGGATTTTGTAATATAGTCTGGAATTTTATTACGATGTACTGATATCTCACCGAATTCTTTTGTTATTATGTTTGGTATGATGTAATCTGATGTGGTGGATTTATCCGCGCGAAGCATCAGTTGTTCATCTTTAATAGATTCCAATACACCTTTAATAAATTCGATATTTGCCTGATAAACCCAAGAAGGTAGATCTATATTATTTGATTTGCACTGTAATCCAATATGAAAGCCAAATTCTTTATCTAAGATTCGATTATCATAAGTATTCAAAATCATATTCTCATCAATCGGTAGAATTTTCGATATAGGCAAGTGATCACCTATCTTAATTTCATCACCATTTACTTGAATAATTTGATTATTTACACGCTTTAAGAATGATTTTGCTTTAGTTGCTATAACTTCTCTACCTGATCGTGTTATGACTTTAAGAAGTGTATTTGTTCCATCTTTATTAATAGGAGGATGTTTAGTAACTGCCTCTACTTTTTCCCATGTAATCTGTCCATATTTATTAGATGACAGAACTTTAATATTCATATTTTTAACAGTAGCATATATCGTATTATTTGGATGATATTCTAAGTCTTCTTTTGGATTAGGAATATTGTTAATATAGTCATCAATAAATTCACCAATAGATAACTTTTCTAATTTATTATCAATATTAAATAACATAGGTGTATTCCATTCAACCGAATTTAAAGTAAGCTGCGTAGCTGGCTCACCTATTGATTGTGCCGCGATGACTCCAACCATTTCACTGGGGTGTGCAATAGCATCATAGAACTTCATTTTAACCTGTTGAATTATATAGTCGAATGTTGACTTGGAAAACTTATAATCAAAGATTATCTTCTTTGGACTTAAATAACATCTCAATAACATCTTTAAGATCATATTACCTGGATTATTCTTGCTGATATATAACTCATCGGATAAAGAATTAATCGTATTCAATACATCCATCGGATTCAAATCACTTAATCCCTTATCTTTAAAGATAGCCTTGGAATTATTAATAAGACGCATCAAACTAATCGGATATAGCAATGATGTCTCCTTCTTATTCTCAAATATCTTCGTAATTATATATTCCCGATCTCGTAATATTGTATCGAAATGTGTCTGAAACTGCACTTCCCAATCCTTGGTTTTATTGAACTCTTTAATTGTCGCGGGATTCATGAAATAATCCAATTTATCATGCTTTGTCAATAGATACTCTTCCTTCAATTTGTCAAAATCTTTCTCAATATATATAAGCGGCTGATTCTCGATTTTGGCAGCATCCATACCATCTTCGCCGTATAGGAATTGAATAATACTTCCTGATGCATTACGTACTGTAAAATCATAATTTATCTTGCAATCTTCCATCGCTTTTACTAATTTTCTTTGTCGATATACTCATAAGTTTCCTTATGAGACTGGACTATACCTTGAGCCTTCATTGAGATTAGTTAATTCTCTCAGACCCGCTATCATCTAGTCTCTGAACCGTCTCCTTTGTCTTACTATAACAACATTAGGAGCTTGGATGCGGATTATCCAATTCTCAAAGCATTATTACCATTGGGTACGGCTATTAACCGTGTTCCTCTACTTCCGTTAGCAAGTAGAGTGGTAGCTTTGAAATTATGGAGTTCCCCGCAATTTGACAACGTTGCACCGGTGATTAACCGATACTAGCAACTATGGATTAGAATGGGCCCATTAAATGGTTTTATGATGTTCTTATCCCATATTAGAACACCCCTATTGCTTTTCAACCCCCACAAATTAAGGTAACCAGTTTCTGCAAACTGTACGTATAAGTTTCCTTATACGAGTAGACTATACCTTGAGCATCAGTCTCTTCAATAAGAGACTGAAACCCGTTACCGTCTAGTCGTTGAACCTTCCTATTATTTTACAATAACAAGCTTGGATGCGGATCGTCCAATTCTCAAAGCATTATTACCATTGGGTACGGCTATTAACCGTGTTCCTCTACTTCCGTTAGCAAGTAGAGTGGTAGCTTTGAAATTGTGGAGTTTCCCGCAATTTGGCAACGTCGCACCAGGAAATTATCCCAGCACTAGCAACTATGGATTAGAATGGGCCCATTAAACGGTTTTATGATGTTCTTATCCCATATTAGAACACCCCTATTGCTTTTAAACCCCAGAATTAAGGTATCTCTCAGATTTAATCCATTTGCTACACTGAAATTCAGTGTAGATGGAACTGTAACGTCATATAATTTTATTTCTTTGTGATCTGATATAACTTTAATATTAATAATTTTATCCTTTTTAACTGATCTTGATTCATCTAATCTCGCATATAAAATAGATACTCCTTCGATTAATTTAGCATCTGGTGTAAGCTTATCCAATAAACCTTTAATAAATTCGTTAGGTGCATTATATGCAAAATCTGGAACCTTTTTGTTATCACCATGACCTACTATTTTATCTAAAAAACTTTTATTATTTGCATCACACTTATTCTCAACTAAATATAATCCTATAATTGCTCCATTCTCATAATTTAATTCAAGTTTATTATCATCTATTTCCATAGATTTATTTATAATAGGTGGCTCTGGTAATGACGCAATTGCTGGTGCATATTCGCCTATTTTAATTTCTCTAGACTGCTTTTTCTCAAATATCTCTTTTTCATTATTCCAAATTAACATCGATTCTGAATCTGCAACTGTTACCTTTCTGCCACTTTCAGTCGTAAATTTATATAACTTTTCTCCTGGATCATGACGAGTCACTGCTGTCAGTTCTCCCCAAGATGTATTGCCATTATTATCTGCGGTAGGTATATAAACTTTTGTAGTGTCAGAAAACTTCAAAAACTCCATATTACGATCTTCTGGAAATAACTGTTTGTTTTCAATACCATATTTATTATCCATATGCTGATCAATCCATTCTCCAATTTTCACATATTTTGATTTTCCATCTTCAATAATTATAATTGTAGTATCTCCTGTCACTGATTTTACAGCCGTATCAATCAAACCTTCACGACCTCCCATCGCATGAAAGAAGAACTCCTGTGGCGTCAATCCTTTTATAAACGAATTCTCAACAAATCCCCTACTCTCAGGACCATCATCGAATTTGGTATAATGTGGTAATGTACGATCATCAAAGCCATATGCTATACGCTTACCATCTACATTCACCTGTCCTAGACAAGCTATCATCTGAGATACATTAATAATCGATCCTTTAGATCCTGCATTTACCATATTAATCATACGATTCTCCAAATCATTAATATTTCCCTTAGCTAACTTACCAACCTTGTTATTCGTCTGATTCAAAATCTTATTCACTTCCTCCTCAAAAAACTCATTATTATTATTGATACTGATATTCTCAAACTTATTCGTATGAATATTACGAATCACATCATAAACACTTACCTTCATATCATGAATCATCTGCTTAATTTTCACATCTGTCTCTTGATTAATCATAATATCTGATATACCCACACTAAATCCTGATTGAACCAACCAATCACATATAATCTTCTGAGTATTATCTAAAAATAGACGAGTTTCATCTGCACCACACTCATTAAAGATCGAATGAATAAGACCGCGAGTACGATTTTGATATATAAATTTGTCCATAATTCCCTGTTTATGAACACCATTCTCTACAATCACATAATTCTCCTGATCTCCATCTTCCTTCTCCTCATCATGCATCTTGTTTGGAGACTTAATATTTGTATTCGCTGGAATAATAGTAGACATAACATCACGCCCTGTCCATTTCTTAATTAGATTATTCACATACGTCGCCTTAGGAACATACCCTGCTGATTTGCTATTACTAGCCAATAAATTCATCACCTGTTTCTCATTCAACTCCACTGAAGATTTAGTAAAACGATAGACTCCCAACGCAACATCCTGCACAATCGAAATAATAGGCTTACATTCACGTACACTGATAATCTGTTTCGCAACTGCTGCTAATTCATGTAATTCTACAGACGTCACAATTGATTGAGGAAGGTGCATGTTCATCTCATCACCATCAAAATCTGCATTATAACAAGAACAAGCACATACATTCAGTCTGAATGTCTGAAATGGCATAATTTTAGCACGATGACACATCATTGAATATTTATGAAGTGAAGGCTGACGATTAAATAGAACTGGATCTCCATCCAACATATGCCTATCCACTATATCACCTTCCTCCAATTCTAAAGTATCTCGATTAATCATATTCTTTAATCCAATGGTTCTGTCCTTCTTACGAATAAATTTAGCACCCGGATATACATCTGGACCATTTCTGACAAACGTAGTTAACTTCCCAATATTATAAGCATTCACGATTTCTGGAAAAGTAAGATTCATCGCAATTTTAATAGGTACTCCTAACTCATCAATTGATATATTCGGATCTGGTGTAATAACTGAACGAGCTGAGAAGTCGACACGCTTCCCCATTAAATTTCCACGAATACGTCCATCCTTAGACTTAAGACGTTCTGTAAGTGACTTCAATAAACGACCAGTACGCTGTTGTGCTGGATTAATTCCTGGAATATTATTGTCAATAAAAGTCGCAATATGATACTGTAAAACCTGAGTGGCTATATCGATTTGTTCCTTAGAAGCTCCTTTTTCTATCTTACTCTTTAAAGAATTGTTACTCTTCACAATATCACATAACTTATGAGTTAAATCATCTTCTGAACGTTGGCCAGTATCTGTACGTACACTTGGGCGCACGGATGGTGGAGGTACAGGTAGGACTGTAGCTATCATCCATTCGGGGCGATTAAATTTCTTGGAAAATCCTAAAATTTCTGCATCTCGATCACTGATACGAGTTAAAATCCTTAAAATTTCTTCAGCATTAAATATCTGTTTCTTGGATTCATCTGCCAGATCTTTCCATTCCATGACGATTTTTACAATAGGTTCACGAGTAATTTTTTCAGGCTGTTTAGCACCACAGCCTTCGATATTTTCCTGTCCACATCGACGAACTTTTGAACTTAACTTATAGAGTGTTTCCCAACGTTTCTGTCTAGATAAACGTTTATTAAGACAGGCGCGTACAAGATCACTTTCGGTATTCACAAGAAGTTTAGAGCATCTGAAACAGACACACTTTAAAATTTTCTTTACAACATCAAAGAACTGAATATAAAACACTGGCTTGGCTAACTGAATATGACCAAAATGACCAGGACAAAATACCATTTTCTGCTCACAGGTTTGGCATACCTTGCTGTGATCCAAAATACCCATTCGAGGGTCGAATAATCCATTAATAACTGGCTCAATGCCAACATATGTATCTGTTTTATAAATTTCTGCAACTGAACTTCTTAAAATTTCATCAGGACTTAATATTGCAAAACGGATGCCTTTTATAGGATCTATCTCATGATCATAAGATAGTTCCTTGTATATAGACATTTTATCTAAGTATATAAATTATTCTTATGTGAATATCAATTTTTCGGGAATTTTACATATGTTTTTTATAATTTTTTCTTATATGTGTTTTTGTGATTTCGCGATATATGCATATAAAGAAATTTATATATATATTTAAAATATGGGCAAGAAACAAAAAAACAAATCTACACAGACAGATGAAGATCAGTCTAATATGCCTGCAATTAACCTTATATTAGTGCAACAACCCAATGGTGAGTATGAAGATTATGATGAGAATTACGAAGGCGAAGATGGTGTGGACTACGGAATAGATGCAGATCCAGATTATAAACCTGGGAAATCTGTAAAATATCCAAAAGATGAAAATGCGAAACTCAAACGTTATTATACGAATGATGACAATAAGTATTATGATAAATTAAATAAAAAACAGAAAAAGGTAATAGACAAGACTGAGAAAGAACTAGTAGAAATTGATTTTTTTAAAACACCTATGCGATTCAAAATATTAGAATCTAATATGGATCTGAAACTTAAATCATTGGCTCTTAAAAAGATAGATGAACTATCTATGATGTGTTCTTCTAGTTCTGAATATTTTAAAATGAAACGTTGGATTGAAAACATGTGTCGTTTGCCTATTGGTAAGTATAAAAAATTACCTGTGACCAATAAAAATACTACTGGTGAAATTATATCATTTATGGATACTGTAAAGACTAAATTTAATGAACTCGTATTTGGACATAATGAAGCTAAAGAAGAAATTGTAAAATTACTCGCTAAATGGATAAGTAACCCAAAATCTAATGGTATTGTTATTGGAATACAAGGTCCTATGGGTACTGGAAAGACGAGTTTAGGCATGGCATTATGTGAAGCTCTTAATTTACCTTTTGGATTTATCTCTCTTGCTGGTATTAGTGGTGAACCTATTTTTACAGGGCATTCATATACATATGAGGGCTCGAAATGGGGAAAGATAGCAGATATATTAATGAGTACAGATTGTATGAATCCGATTATGTATTTTGATGAATTAGATAAGATAAGTGATACAAAACATGGGCAGGAAGTGGCTAACTTTTTGATTCATTTGACAGATATGACACAAAATTCTAAATTTCAGGACCATTATTTTGGGGATATTGATATGGATTTATCTAAAAGTATTTTTGTATTTTCGTATAATAATGAAGCTCTATTAAATCCTATTTTAAAAGATCGTATGATTACTATTAAAACAAAGGGATATACTATTCCTGAAAAAATCTCACTTACAGATGACTATATGTTACCTCGTGCTCTTAAAGAATATGGATTTAATAAAGATGATTTGGCGTTTAACAATACAATTATTAAATATATTATTGGTAAAATCGCGGAGGAAAAGGGTGCGCGTAATTTGAAGAGAGCGATTGAGGAAATTATTGGTAATATTAACTTTCAAAAATTGACTGGAGAATTAAAGGAATTTCCGATGACTATTACGGAAAAGTTAGTAGATAAATATTTATTATTAAATTGTGTCAAAGAAGATCGTACTAGTTATCATATGATGTATGCTTAAATTTTTATATTCGTTTAATATATAAACAAATGTCAATTTTGAGAAAAATAAAGTTAGGTGGAAGCCCGTCGCCGAATGATGTGACTGTGAATTTTATGAGTTTAAGTGCGCCAAAACCACCACCGATTACAGTTAAAAAAAATACGACATATGGTGAAGTTTTTAATAAGTTTTTTGAGACTGCAATTGGTAAGGGTTTCAAAGAACATGGTGGAAGATTTGTTGTTAAAAGTAAAATAGTAAATACGATAGAACAACTTGAAGAACGTATTACTGAAAATGTTAGTGTTTTTATTAGTAAGATGAATCCAGTGGTTGACCAGATTGCACCTCTAATAGATTCTTATAATAATAAGACACCTTGGCCGCCTGCTAAAAACTATTTTGATGTTGATCCTATTGGACTTAAAAAAGTAGGTAAGATGAACACTGGTGAAACACGTGAAAATAGTATACGTGGTACGACAAATGAAGCGAAAAATATGATAATAACTTCATTGGGACCTACTACAGCACAACGAACTGCTTATAATAAAAAAACTTTACTGAATTGGTTTGAAACATCTATCCGACAAGGAAATCCATACACTTTACCAGATAACAGACATCCTATTACACCTGCAGAAGTTCAAAAAATTCGCGAAAGCCGTGGTAATTTTGAAGTAATTGATATCGGAGTGCGCAGAGCTAGTCCGGTTCACGATGTTGATTATTATGTTAATTTGTATCATGAGAGAATTGATAGAGGTCATATGCAGGATTTACCTCAAGCTAGGATTCTAGAGCTGGCTAGGAATGCTGCAGCTGCTGAGGCTAGGGGTGCTAGATCTAGGCCAGTTAGTGGTCGTTCGAGTATTAATGCTACACCAAGTCCACGATCTAGTAGTGGAATTTCTCAATCTAGTTCTAGGCTAGCAGCTTATGCTAGAGATAGGAATAGGACGATGGCTGCTAGACCTAGCCTACCAGCGGATAGTGGTCGCTCCAGTATTAATGCTACGCCAAGTACTCGATCAAGTACCGCGAGATCTGGTAATAGAAATCTTCCAAATGGCAGCCATCGTACTAGTTCTGCTCGTACTTATAGTGGTCGTTCAAGTATTAGTGCTACGCCAAGTACTGCTAGTCCAGCGGTTAGTCCTCGATCTAGAGCTAGGGCAGCAGCTATTACTAGGGAAAATGCTTCTATTCGGGAAGCGCGTTCTCGTTCGAATGGAAGCTCTAGAAGATCTAACTAAATGCGTGCTTTGCTATTACTTACTTAAATATATTATAATATATAAATGAATAAAACATATTTGGTTAAAACAGATAATTATACATTTGAATTAGATATTACTAAGTATAATAACGATTATCATTTTGAATACGGTAATCCAAATAATCGGCGTGGTCCTTGTATATTAATGACATATAGAAAAAATTCAAAAACAATTAAATTAAACCATATTGATTATTATAAGAGTTGCGGTAAAGACAAAGATTTATTACGTGGCACTGGAACTCAAGAAATGTTACAAACAGCTTTAAGATTAGTTATTCAATTTTTTCCGGAAATTAATAAGGTTATTCTTAATGATGTATCTAATTTTAAGTGCGAAAATACAAATACTAGCAAGAACACCAAAAGCAAATTAGGCAATAATACAGACGGCGACGATGGCGCGAGTGTAACTGAGCGTAGCGCGGAAGTATTATTATCAATCTACTATCTCTTATTATATGGTGAAACATGGTATGAGAATAAGTTTAAAGCCAAATATTCTGATAAAAATCAAAGAGCTGACTTAAATAAATTTAAAAAATTACTTAAAGAAAAACCACGTATGAATATATTTAGTTTTTATAATCCAAATTTAGGTGAATTCAATACATGGCATGAATATTTTACATATATAAAAGAAAATGATGGTTGTGTTTTTTTCACAGATAATAAACACAAAAAAGAAATAGAAAATGTTGCAAATATTAAGTTTGTATATAGTGAATGGTATATCCGTAAAAAAGATATAGATTTGTACGAATATAATATTAAAGACTTAAAAGAAGTTAAGACGGGTGGTGGTTTTACACCTATTTTTAATAAATATAGAGTTTAGGTTTATTTTTTAAATAACTCGATAAATTGATTCATTTCTTTTTCTGTTTGCTGATGCATAAAATGTTCGGCAATCATATTTAATGGTGGTGGTAATATAGCATGATGTTCCACTCTGGCACTAAAATATATATGAGCGTTTTCTTTTTTTTCTAATAAAAAAACAGGTTTCACTTTAAAAAACTCAGCACCTAGAAAATGCATCCTGACTTTACTCGTAACTGTCCATGTGTTTGGTTTATCTTGACAATTATGGCTGATATTTTGTTTTGTTGTAATTCTTAGATTCTTACCGCAGAAGAAACGCTTTAATTCCATGGGAATATTATCTAAATAAACTTGAAATTTAATGATTCGATTAGTGTTATTTATGCGTTTTAATTTAAATTCATCTCCATGAAATTTTCTTAACATTTCTTCACCAAAAATATGTTCATAAGCTGTCTCGTGACTTATATTGCCTAGATCTAATGGATTTAATTCTAGGAGCTTCATTTTGCGATTTGGTTATTTAAACTATATTTCTATTTTATTACGGCATTTTTATCGAAACGACTGAATAAGATTTGCATCCGACCTTGTAATGTTTTTGATAATGTTATTAAAATAATATTTATTATAGCACCATTGCGTATAATATCCCATTCTGGGAATTTTTCACCATAACCTTCTATATTTTGCATAGGTGAAGGTATATTATGCAATACACTTGCTATAACAATCGATATGAAACCTTGTAAAGCTAATTGTAACATTACTTCAATATAAAGTATAATAGTTGATTTCTTCTTTTCTTTTTCTGCATCAAAAGGTGGTAAAAGATAACCATCAATTAGAACAGCTAGCCAAAAAGCTATAGATACATATATTATAATTACATATGCATAATCTAATAAAAAAATAGGCAACATTCTTGTTAAAAATGACATCTTTTACTTTACTGAAATATATAAATTCTATTTTGAATGTTGTATTTTATCTCTTACAGCGGATATTGCAAGTGAAATGACTTTATCACTAGAAACTGTGGTATCATAATTTAATTCTTTAGTAATTCTGAAAATTTCATTTACATAAAGTGGATCACATTTATCACATGTTCCGTCAATGACTGTATTAGAATTTATATCACAACATTTGCATTGCGACTGGCACTGAGACATTTTCGGTTTATAAAAGTATATTCAGTTTTGTATCAAATTTTTTTATTTCTTTAAATAAAACATGTTAAATAAAATAAGTGATGCTATAAAAGATTTTGCGAAAAAATATTTCGTAAAATTAACAAGAAAAGTGCCTAATAAGGATAAAAGACAGCTTAAGAGTGAAAAAGAAATAATTCGTGAAACTGAACATCGAGTCAGGAATTGGGACAAAACACCACATTGTCGAAAATCTACAGAAGTCATCAATGAAAAAAAGAAACATAATGGTAAACCATGTAAACCTGGTGAAGAGCGTACAAAAAACTTTTGTATTAAGAAAATTAAAGAATATGATGCTGATAAAACAAAATGGGTAAGAACATTAAGTCCGCGTGAAAATGTTAGATTAACACTAGTATGTCCGAAATAAACGGGTTTTAGCACTTAAGGGATTTCTAGCACTTAAGGGATTTCTAGCACTTAAGAACTTATAGTAAAATGAAAGGTGCGGTAGGCTTCGCTGACTGCAGCACTTAAGGGATTTCTAGCACTTAAGAACTTATAGTAAAAGGAAAGGTGCGGTAGGTTTCGCTGACTGCAGCACTTAAGGGATTTCTAGCACTTAAGGGATATAAAGATTCACCTAAAGATTTTTACTGTATTCTTTGCCATATTTTTTTTTCAAGACTTTTTAGATTTTCTAAATTCATTTTAAAAAAGTTATAAAATAAAATTCTAAAACATTATATGCAATTTAAAGATCCGCTTAAAGATTTTTGTATGTTAATTTGTTTTCAAAATTTTTAAAGACTTTAGAATTTTTCTATTTTGATTTTTAGAAAAGTTCTGTGAAAAAAAAAGTAAAAGAATACAACAGCACTTAAGGGATTTCTAGCACTTAAGGGATTTCTAGCACTTAAGGGATTTCTAGCACTTAAGGGATTTCTAGCACTTAAGGGATTTCTAGCACTTAA
>Ga0214921_10007342_pt1 | contig 14741 bp, 18 predicted proteins | sample LL1505_MetaG_FD_177992 | JGI IMG/M metagenome (GOLD analysis project Ga0214921, IMG submission 177992) | Freshwater microbial communities from Lake Lanier, Atlanta, Georgia, United States - LL-1505 | ecosystem: Environmental > Aquatic > Freshwater > Lake | place: USA: Georgia | collected... | reverse complement strand
TATGATGTAAGAGTTGGTCTAGTTATACCTAATATTTTTAATACTTCTTCAGATTTCATATTATTAAATAATATATCTTTTATTTTTAAATATAATTTTAATAGTTTTTAATACTTTTCCTACCCTGCTGAAACTATTTTTTCGAATGATACAGATCAAAAAAAAGTAGATGATTTAATTGAAAGAATTATTAATTATATGAAAAAAGAGATTGAAAGATATAATTATTTACCCAATAATTTTATGTTTATTTTTCCTATATTATCAAAAAATTATTTAGCAAATAGATTAGAAGCTAAAATACAAGAATTTTGGATAAATAAATTTGCTGATGAAAATTATCAATCAAATGTTCTAATTAATAATAAATATTATAAAGATAAAATTAAAGATAATAAATATTATAAATATGTAGTTTTACATAAATCAGATGAAGGAAAATCAATTGATTTAAGAGAATCAGAAAATGCAACAAGAATTTTATCAATTCATGCATCAAAAGGTAATGGTTGTGAAGTCGTTTTTTTATTAGGATTAACACAACAAACATTAGAAATTTTTAGTAAAACAAAATGTAATCTGCAATATGATTCATTATTACATGTTGCATTAACTAGACAAAAAAAAGCATTATATATTGGTCTTGAAAATAAATGTGATGATATTTCAAAAAGATTTAATAATTATAATATTAAAATTAATAATGATATTAAACCAAATTTAAATGATATAAAAATATCAAATAAATATAATAAAATAATAGATTATGTATTAAATATAAATCCATTATTTTCTAAAATATATGATAAATATTATACAGACGATAATGTTATAAAAATACAAAAAAAAATAAATGAATCTACAAATCTACAAAATGATAAAAAAAATATAATAGATTGGGGGCATCATTTAATTCGTTATTGTGTATTTTATTATCAATTATTATATAATATTATGAATACTGAAAAAATGAATGATAATAATAAAGATACAAAATTTAAAAATCAATATATAACAATCTTAAATTATATTTCTAAATTTAGGATTCAATTAAATAATCATAATGAATATTATAAAAATATAAATATAAAAAATAAAGATAAATTTGATAAAAATATTTTTGAAAATAATATTTTTCCAATTTTATCATTTAATGATAATAGTAGAACAAAATATTATAGATATACAGAAATATTAAAAAAATTTATGTTAAAAATCCAAGTTAAAATAAAGGATGGTATTGATAAAAATAAATTACCTTTATTATGTCCATTAGAAACTATTATATTATTACATATGATGAGATTATTTAAAAATGGTCAATATTCAGATATAACCATAATGGATATTTATACAATATTATATTATTTTGACGAATGTTCGAGTTCAATAGATGCAAGTCATAAAGAACGATATAATTGTTTATGTTATGAAAATTTTACAGATAACAATAATAATGATAATAATAATAAATTTTTAGATATTAGAAATAGTATAATTAATCATTATAAAACAACTGAACAAATAGATGTATTATATCAAAATTATAAACAATATATATTAGATAATTTAGGAGATTCATGTGATTTTAATTATAATATAAATCATCCAATAACATTATATAATGAACATAATAATATTAAGAGTTCAGATAATTATGAAATAATAGCTATTTCAGATAAATATATTATAGATTTTATTATAACACCACAATTTAATAAATTAAATTTTAATAAAATAATATTACAGGCAATCTTTAATAATTTTTTATTACAAAATAGTTGTAAAGATCATAAAAATAATTATGAAAGATACAATAATAAAGTTGTATATACGTGTATATTAACATTAGATTTTAAAGAACCAATATTTATTAAATTTAATATAGAAAAATCTTGTAAAATTCTTAGAGAAAGTATTGGTAATTTTTTTTCAAAGAAATATTCTGATAAACATAAAATAATATATAATTATTATCAATATTGTAAAAATAATACAAAAGATGATAATCCAATTAAATTTACTTATAATGAAATATTAAGAGAAAATAAAATGAGATCTGGATTAGGGGTATCTAATATTCCAAAATATATTGAAGATTATTTTTATGATAAAACTAAAGAAATAAAAAAATGTAAAGATAAAAATAAAATAAATGATATTTTAACAGAATTAAATGATTCAGAAATATTTTTAGAAGATATATATGGATATTTAGAGGAATCAATTGATGAATTTATTGAAAATAATGATGATGAATTATGTGATTAGAGTTAAAAATATATAAATACAAAATAAAATAATTATTATTTTAATTATTTTATTTTCTTTTTCTAGTTCATCAATTTTTATTTTAAAATTATTTTTTTTATTTAACACATTATTTTTAATTAATGAGTTATTTAACTCATTTTGTTTATTTAATTCACTAATTTGTTTATTTTCTTTTTCTAGTTCATCAATTTTTATTTTTAATTTATTTTGCTCATTTAAAATATTTTCTTTTTCTAATTTATTAATTAATTCATTTTGTTTATTTAATTCATTATTTTTTTTATTTTCTTTTTCTAGTTCATCAATTTTTATTTTTAATATATTTAACATATTTTCTTTATCTTTAATTATTTGTTTTTTTTGTTTATTTAATTCACTAATTTTTTTATTTTCTTTTTCTAGTTCATCAATGTTTATTTTTAATTTATTTAACATATTTTCTTTATCTTTAATTATTTGTTTTTTTTCTTTTTCTACTTCATCAACTTTTATTTTTAATTTATTTTCTTTATCTTTAATTATTTTATTTTGTTCATTTAACATATTTTGTTTTATTAATTTTATTGATGTTATATAACATTGAAAACATTCTGAAATTCTTATAATAACACTATACCATTCATGTTCTCCACACTCTAAATATTGTGATATTCCTAATAATGATTTTAAAAAATTTATATCAATTTGTGTTATATTTTTTATATAAAATGGATTATTAACTTGAGATTTAGCAAAATTAATTACTTGTTCATTATTAAATATATAAGAACATTCTAAAGAATTATTTTGTGGTTGCCCCCAACATTGTGGTGAATTATATTTAACTTTAATATTTTCATCAGTTAAATTAATACTACAACTATTAAATCCCCGTGAATAACAATTTACTCTAAAATTAAATGACATAAGTTTATTTATATTATATTATATCTTTAATAATAAATATATATTTCAAATTTTATTTATCATCTTTTGAAATATAAATGAAATATTTATCTATTTTTTTTTCATATATTTGATTTAAAATTATTATTTAATATTTTATAACAATCATTCCCAAAAGCAATTAATATAGAATTATCTGAACCAATATCTTTTCATTCTCAAATGATAATATATTTCCTTGTAAAAAAGTTGGATTATTTTTCTTCAAAATCTTTAATTATATTTGTCATGTATTCTTTAATTCCATATCTAATTTTATAATCATGTGCTGTAGAATAATTAGGATGAAAATTTCCAAATGGTCTATCTATTTTTTTTGATATATTTAATCCTACTAATATTATATTTACATTTAATTTATTTATATTTTCTTCAAATAAGAGTACATTCATATTTGATTTTTCTTTAAAATCTTTATCTTTATATATTCCAAAAGATGACACATGACCATATTTTAATTTTATATATTCTAATTTTTCAATAGATAATTGATTTATAATATTTTAATTAAATTAATTATTTATATAAATAAAATGCTATTAGAATATTAAAAAAAAATTGATATTATTATTAATAATTAAATAATATTTTACTTGTATTAAAATATGAATTTTAATAATGAAGACGAAAATATCATTTTATATTCCATTTTTGAACATATTTGTATATATAGAGCATTTTTTTTAGGATTATTACATAATAATTATCAACTATTATTAGATAATAATATTATGAATATAAAAGATATGTATCAATTTATTATAAATAAAGTTTTACCAGAATCTTATTCACCCAAATACCAATGGTGGGGATTAATTAAAAACCCTAATAAAGAAGGACAAAAGAAGATTATAATCATGAAGAAGAATGGAAAAAATATTTAGATAAACTTTTAGAAATATGTAAAACAAAAAAAGGTAAACCTAGTGGAATTATTCATATTTTTGCTACTTATTTGAATATTCATATTATAACTTTAAAATATAATATGACAAAAGCTACTAATTATACATTTATTAATAGTTATATTAATAAACCAAAATGTATTTTTACAATTAAAATAGAATATGAACATGAACAAAATAAAAAAAATCATATTGAATTTATCAATACAAATAATGATACTGAATTATTAAGTGATTATAATTTTATAAAATTAAAAAAAAGTTATACAGTTAATTTTTTGAAAAGTTATATTTTTTTACAAAATAAATAATATTATAGATAAATATATTTATTTATCTATTTTTTTATCTAGTTTATCTAGTTTATCTAAAATTTCTTTATGATTTATATTATTCATTAAATATTGTTTATGTATTTGATAACATATATACATAATAGAAGAACTGCTAATAATTCCTACCAATCCAATAAATATTTTAATATTATATATTTTTTTTATATCATATATTGGTTTTATTATAAGCTTTTCCATTGTATCTATCTTATGGAATAGTTTATCTTTATGTTCTCTATTATGTAAAAAATAATTATTACATAATAGAGAATATATAGATAAACTAATGATTGTAAATCCTCCAACAAAACTAATAAATACTTCTTTCATATTATACAATATTATACAAATTATATAATTTATAAAATCAATTAATTAATTCAACTTTTTATATATTCCAATTAATTTGACTATCTAATTTTTCTTCAATTAATCTAAATATATTTGAACCAAAAAATCCTTTATTTGCTGATAATGGTGATGGATGGACTCCATAAATAATATTATTTTTATTTATTATATATTTATCTTTAGATTTTGCAAAATTACCTAATAATACAAAAATACATCTATCATTATTATGACTAATATATTTTATAACATCATTGGTAAATTTTTCCCATAAAGTCATATGAGATGCTGGTTTATTTTTTATAACTGTTAATGATGCATTTAATAAAAATATTTTTTCTTCTATAAACCATCTTTCTAAATTTCCTGATGGAAAAACATAATTTCTTTCTGGAAATTCATTTTGTATTTCTTTATAAATATTTTTAAGAGATGGGGGTATTTTAATCTTATCATTGACTGAGAAACTTAATCCATTAGCTTGTTCAGGATTATGATATGGGTCTTGTCCTAATAATAATATTTTAATTTCATTAACATCCATTTCAAAAACTCTAAAAACTTGTTCTTTCTTAGGATAAATTATATTATCTGAACTGTATAAATCATCTAAATTAAAATTATATTTATTAAATAATTCATTCCATGAATCATGAATATTATTCATTATATATATATAATATATCTTCTAAATAATAATTAATTTCATTTTTTATCTGATAATGGGATACTTTAATCTAATATATTTACAATTATTTTTCTTACAACCTCCACATAATGCAGTTAAATGTTCTTTTTTTATATTTTTTTTATTAGTATGATTATTACTATGATTTATCCACATAAATTTTGGATAATAATCTATATTACAGATAGTACATTGTTTTAATTTATTATTTTTTTCGAATGGAATATCTTTAGTCATTAACTTATTTATTTTTTATATAATTATTTTTCTCTTTATTTATATATCTAAAACCAAAAAATAACTTCATTTGATCTTCCTGTTTTAATTCTAACATAATCAACTGTTTCAAAATATCTTTTTCTTTATGATTATATTGAATTATTTATAAAAAAATTTGATTTAAAAAACAAATCATATTATTTTTCTAATAAATCAAATTTTTTTATAAATAATTCAATATAGTTATATATTTGCATTTTATCTACTTTATTCCAATCTTTATTTTTATCTATTAAAAAATTTTTCATTATTTCTTTATCAAAAATATATGCTTTAATAGTTTTTTTATTTATTAAACATGATTTAGTTAATCTATGAACCCCATCAACAATATTATTATCATAAACTATTATTGGATATTTTAAATTTGCTTCATTAATTCTCTTAATTTCATCTTTATACTTTTTTGGATTTTCTAAAACTTGTTTTGGTGAATAATAAATATTTTCTTTAGGATTACCCCAACCTTTATAATCTAAAGTATGTAATAATTGTTCTACATTAATTTTTTTATATTTTGGTTTATATATATGAATATAAGCAAACATCATATCCACAGAATATATTTTTTTATCATCACTAAATGTTTGAACCATATAATATAAATAAATATATTTATTTATATTAGAAAATTTATTTATCTATTTTATTTACTTTCTCTATTTTTCTTACTCTTTCATCAATTTCATTTATTCTATCTATAATTTCATTACGTTTAATTTCTTTAGATACTAACATAGCAATACAAGCACTTGTAATTACAAAACCTCCAATACCCCCAATAAATATTTGTTTCATATTATAATTATATATATTAAATGTTTAACTATATTTATTTATCTCAATTATATAAAAATAATATTTATAATTAGTTTTTTTATCTCAATATTATTATATAAAAATAATATTTATAATTTAGTTTTTTTATCTTAATATTATTATATAAAAATAATATTTATAATTTAGTTTTTTTATCTCAATATTATTATATATAAATGGATCTTGAAAATTTTTTAATTTCTAATAGTAAAATTAATAAAAAATTTATTAAAGATTTTTTCGGATTTCAAAAAACAGAGCAATTCAAAGATTATAAACCATTTACAATTAATTTAGATGATGTTGCATATTGGCTTGAATCTCTTAAAGCTAATCTTAAAAATACATTAATTACATCGTATATAAAAGATGTAGATTTTATTATAATTGAGTCTTTGCTCATACCTAACCATGAACAGTCAAAACATGATAAAGAAACTATTATAATTACTTCAGATACTTTCAAAATGTTATGTATGCGTTCAAAAACAAAGAAAGCCGATAAAATTAGAAAATATTATATAAATCTTGAAAAATTAATTTATGAATATAAAGATATTATAATTAATAATCTAAATACTAAAATTAAAGTTTTAGAAAATAATTTATCTCAATGTGGAGATGTTTATATATATGAAGAAATCGATCAATTAAATGATAAATATATAAGAATTGGTTCAAGTAATGATGTTGATAAAAAAAATAATTTATCATCACTGGACAAAAAGAAAGTATTATATAAAATTAAAACACATAATATTAAACAATTTGAGAAATGTTTACAAACTCATTTTTATAATTTCAAATTTAAAAAAAATAAAGATTATTATAAAATTTCAAATGATATGATAGAAAAAGCTATTGAAAATTGTAATGGGATTATTGAAAATTTTCAAAATGATATTATTGAAAATCCTAATAAAACTGGTGGGGGTAAAATAAAAATGATTGATATGACACCAAATCAACTTAATACAACAGTTAAAGAATCATTAAGTTTTTATAGTGATAATATAATGTGGAATTTATATGAAAAACCGGAAGATGCTTTTTATCATGGAAAGAAAATAACAAAGAAAAGATTAAATTCAATAGCACTAGATGTATCAATTAGTAATAAATTAATAATTTTAGAATGTCAAAGAGCATCTGAATATTATAGATATTTAGAATTAAAAACTAAATCATATACGTATAAAGAATTTTTTGAGGAATTACATAAATTTTATTGTAATACAAAATTAACTTTAGAAGAACTAAAATTAATTCCTAATGATTTTCATGATTATGTTAAAGATGCTATTAAAGAAATTAAGAAAAATAAAAAAAAAATTTATTTAATAGATATTATGGGCTCATTATGTAGATTTGAAAAAATATATAAAGTTTCTAATTATGATCATGTTTATAGAATATTTTTAGGTACTTAAAGTTTCTAATTTTTGTTTTTCATCTAATTCTTTTTGAAATTGTATACATAATTGTTTATTTTTATGTATTTTACCACTTAGATGTTTATCCATATATGTACTACAAAAGAATACTAAATCACATATTTTGCAATAATATTTATGTTTTTGTCTTTCTTCTTTTGTACTATGATGAGATAAAATATGTAATTTCAAATTCCAATGAGTACTTGTTGAAAAATTACAAATATTACAAATTGTTGTTTTTGGTTGACCATTTCTTAAATGTTTTTTTGTAGTTTGATGTTTTATCCAATCACTATTTTTAGTTGTTTTGTAATCACATAAATAACAATGATATCCATCTTTTTCATCAGCCATTATATATAATTAATGATAATATTTTTTTATATATATTGTATAATTTATAAATAATAATGTTTATCTTTTATTATATTTTGTTAACAAAAAATTATTATATAATAAAAAAATATGAATATTATAATTAAAATTATAATATTAATTCCATTTCATCATAAAAACTAGGAAAATATAATTTTAATGATCTAAAAATATCTTCATCTATAAATACCATAAATTCACAAAATTTTGATGTTATTTCTTTGAAAAATTCATATGCTTTATTATCTAGATGTTTATTATATATATCTGTTAAAAGCTTTAATTTTAATATAAAATTATCAAAATCAATAATTTTATTTTTAACATATTTTTCATTAATTATTTTTGTTAATAATATATTTATTATTTTTTCAAATGGCATCTCATTTGTCATTAAATTATCCATAATTTTTATATTCTTTTTTATATTTTTATTAGCAGTCGTACGTATATATCTAAAACCAAATGTCCCCGAAGGGTTAATTAATAAAAAAGCAAAGCTTTTTTATTAATGTCCAATACCCGAAGGTTAGATTAGTTTTTATGTTTAACATAAAAACTAATCGTCCATGGATAACCATATTGAAGAGTATGAACCACATATAATGAATATGATAATTGTAATTTAGATTCATCACATTTTACTCTAGATATATCTTTTAATGTAATTTTTTTAAATTTCTTTTTTTTACTCCAATTTATTATTGCATATACTAACATTGTGCCTTGTTTATTTACTTTTTTTAATTTATTATTTTTTAATTGAATACAACTTTTTAGACCATTTAATGATTCTATATTTATAATATTTGATTTTGATATATAACTCAATTGAGCACATGAACCTTCTTCAACATCATGACTATGACAATCAAAAGTTCTAATAAATATTCTTCTAATATCACTATCTTTTTTAATATAAACATCAAAAATATATTTTTTTCCATTATGTTCAAATTCATTTATATCTCCTCCAATTTGTTTAGGGTAATATTCTTCTGAATATTTTAATGTATATTTACCACTCATACAATATAATTTATACATTGGATTATCTTGAGAAGAATTGGGTAAATTATGATTCATATGTGCTAACATCGTATATTTATTATCTTTATGATATTTATCAAATAATTCCATCAATTTATATTCCATTATATAAAATAATATAAGATTTTAATTTAGAATATTTAAAAAAATATTTTTAAACTTTTTTTTATATATTTTAAATTATAAATAATTTTATTTTATAAATTATTTAAATTTACGAAATAATAAAATATATTATAGTTTTTATATTAAAAAAAATTATTTTTAACTCTTTTAAAAATATTATCTATTTATATATTATAACATGGATTTATTTAGAAAAAAATACAAAAATTATGAAAATTTTAATAATATGTTCAGAAAAATAAAAAAATATATTTTTAATAAAACTTTTGAATATAATATAGATAAAGAAAAACAATTTATTAATTTATCAAAAATATCATTAAATGGTGGTGATCCTAATATTGAAGAAATAATAAAAAAATATTCTGATATAATAAATTTTCAAATTGATAAAATTTCAAATGATGAAATTGAAGTAATGGTTGTTAATATAAATTCTCAAATAACATGTGCAATATTAATTATAGATAATAAATCAAAAATAGCAACTATACAAGATTTAAAATCAGATTTTTCTTGTTTAAAAAAATCTTCTAAAAAAATAATAAAAACAATTATAAAAATATTAATCAAAATTTGTAAAAAAATGGAAATGAAAACTTTAATGTTAACAGATAGCGCAGAACATAATTGTAATGGATTACAAGCAAGTTTTAAATTAAATATTGCAAATACTTTAACATCTGGCAAACCATATTATTATAAATATGGTTTTAGATATCAATTAGAAGAAAATGATAAAATTGTTAGAAGAAATAAAGATATAATTAATTCATCTAGAACTAATTATATTAATTTGAAAGATTTAACAGGTATGATACAATATGTTTTACAAAAAAAAGGGAAATCAAGAGATTATATTAATGATAAAATTAAATTTATAACAAAAATATATAATAAAATGATAGATGAGCCAATATCTAAATTTATGAATTATATAAAATATAAGGATTGTGAACTATTTAGTTATTTATATATAGATTTCGCTGTTATATTAAATTTAGATTTTTTAGCAACAAATAGATTAATGTTTATTAATTTAGTTTAATATATTCATTATAATGATATGTTAGGAATAAAACTATTATTTAATTTATTTACTAAACAATTTTTAGGATATTAATTTATTGAACCAGTATCTTTTCTTTTTCAAAATAATTGCTCTCTTGAGTATTATTTTTTAATATTTAAGAATTAAATTAGAATAATCTCCATTTATAATTCAAAATATTAAGGTATCTCCATTGATGGGGATACCTTATAACTTTCAACTAAAAACATTGTTAATAAATGAAAGTGATTTAAATCTATAAGTTATGTTTAATGATAAATAACAGTATAAAAATGAATATATATGTTATGGGATTAAATAACTTATGTTTTATATATAGATCCTAATGTATTGAGAATTATTGAAAATATTGAAACAATTTAGGTACCCCCATTCTTTAATAAATTCTTCATATGTTTGATTTATATTATTAATAATAATATTTTTAATTTTTGTTTTTTTTATTATTAATAATTTATATAATTCATTTTTTATTTGTTGAATTATATTAGATTTAGCTAATGTTTTGATATTAATATTAATAATTTCAACATTTGGAAAATTATTAATATTAATATCAAAACATTGTTTTAATCTAGGGTTATATGAATTTGAATAATTAATTATTAACTCTTTTAGATTATCATTTGATAAATTATTTAAGTTATTTAAGTTTTTATTTAGAGTAAAATTTGTGCTTATATCTAGTATATAATAATCGTGTATTTCTATTTTTTCTAAATTATATAATGATTTAAAAATTTCAATATTGTCAATATCTAGTATATAAATAATATTTGGTTTAGCATTATTACATGATAATGATAATTCAATATTATGAATATTTAAATTTATTTTTGTTCTCCTAATAGAATATATATTTTTATGAATAATATAAATGGGTATATTATTTAATTTATTTACTAAAATATTTTGTTTTTCTAAATCATTTTGTAATTTTATATTTTCATCAAGTAATTTACTATATCCTTTAATAAATTCATCAAATTCTTTAATAAATTCTTCACGAGTTTCATTTATATTATTAATAATAATTTTTTTAAATTCTTTAAATTGATCTTGTAATTTTATATTTTCTTCTTTTAATGTTATTATTAAATCAGATTTAACTTGTATTAATCTATTTAATTTTAATTCACTATTTTCTTCTAAAATAATATCAAAATTATATCCATATTCTTTATCATAATTAAAATTTATTTTTACCATATTATTATCTTTAGTAATAATAATGTCTTTTTTTTCTAATTTATCACAAATAATTTTATAAATATTTTTTAGATTAAATGGTAATTTAATATCTATACCATTAAATTTATTAAAAAATTTATTATTATCTATTATACAATCCATATTAATATAATCTTTATTGATATCAAGTTTTATTAAATAATCATCAATTACATATTCAGATATCATTTTATATTTATTATTAAATTTGATAGAATACTATATTAATTCAATTTTTTTGCAATCCAATTGCGTTAAGATAAATGAATATGGTTCAATATAAAAAAAATATATTATAGTAATTTACATCAATAAAATTTACACCCCAAAAAATATGTTTTGTGCCACTTAAAATCAAACGTATCAAGACATTTATATATAAATGTCTTGATAATTTGAAATAATTAAAATTAAATAATTAAAATATCACTATTATAATTATGTTATTATTATTTTAATAATAACATAATTAATAATATAAAAAATGTATTGTTTAAACTTATTCATTTTTATTTTAAAATAAAAAAGATGCGAGATTCCTTCCTTTATTTAAAAAATATATATTTAGTTAAATAATAATTAATTTTATAATATTTATTGTTACTTTATAATTAATTTATAATTAATCTATCTCTTAATTCTGCAGTTAAATCATCATGATTAAAATTTATTGCTCTTTTAAAAATACTATTAAAATAATCTGTATTTAAATCTTGTTTAAGTTGTTGTATAGTAATAATAATAAAATATTTTATTTTATTTACTTTTCTTTTTCGTTTCTTCTGTTTTGATGTATAATTATTATAATCATAATCATATGTATAATAATCATTACATATTTGATCTTTATTAATTATAATTGTTTTATCTAATTTATAATATGTATTTTTTACAACACTAAATAGATTTTCAATTGGATTATTATTAGGACTATATGGTGGTGTATACATTATACTATTTCCACTATCTTCAATTATTTTAATTAATTCTTTATTGTGATGAAAATATACATTATCCATTAAAAAAATATATCCTGATGTATCTAATTTATCAATTATTTGTTTAATAAAATCAATATAAATAGAACCATTTATTTTTTCTTCACTAACTGTATAATGAAAAATTTTTGAATCAACAATAGCCATTAATAATGAAATATTTTTTGAATCTTGTATATTTGGAATATTTAGAGCTTTACCTTTTTTTGAAAGTCCTTTTAAATAATTTATTAATTTATTAAATCCAGATTCATCAATAGCTATTATTTTAGATTGTATTTCTAATTTAATTTTTTCTTGAAATATTTTTCTTTTTTCAACAAGTTCATCTAAATATTTTATATTTTTAACAATATATTTACGTGGTTTTTTATATGAATATTTATTTTTCTTAATTAATAAAGTAATATTATAAACTGTAAATTTAATATTAAATTTTTCTGAAATTAAAGAAGCATATTGTTTTCTAGTATAAAATGGATATTGTTTAACTATTTCATCAAAATAAGTAGAAATGTTTAAATTTTTATAAAATTTATTTTTATTTTCTTCTTTTTTTATACAAATATTATTTAATGTTTTTTAAGAATAAATATGTTTAATTAATAAAGTAAAATCATTATAAAAAGTATTTTTCCATCTATTAATTGTTTGTCTACTAATTTTAGTCATTATTGATATTGCTCTATTTGATAAATTTTGATTTTTAAATAATTGTAAAACAGTTAAAATAATAATTATATCGTACATTATATAATGTTTATATATGAATTTTTATATTTTTAATTTAATTTTTTCTATATATTAAGACATTTATATATAAATGTCTTAATACATTTGATTTTAAGTGGCACAAAACATATTTTTTTGGGTGTAATACAAAATTCAAAGAATTATTTTCAAATCACGAAATTAAGTTTTTAGTTTCTTTCATAGCGTTCTTCTAATAATATAATTTTTTCTATATCATTCAATGTTTTATAATCATGATTTATCATTTCAAATTCTAATCTATGACTAAATTTTTTTGATAAATATTCATTAATAAAAGTATGATTAATATATATTAAGAGAGGTTGTTCTTTAGGTTCTAAATGTGCTTGTTTTATTTTTCCCCATTTTGATTTTAGATTATTATATATTTTAGTATAATCAGCTGTTTGTAAATTTAGATCATATTCATCATCATATTCATTTATAATATTTAGATCATCGCGCATATCAGTATAATAAGCTCTTTCTCTTTCAATATTTATATATTCAACACTATCATCATTATAATGGATATATAAATTTTGTTCAATATAATAATCACATCCCATATATATCTTATTATTTGATTTATATATCCTACTATTTAATTTATATTTTATAAAATTAAAAGAATTACTTAATTCTATAAAATATAAAAATGTAATCATCATTAAAAAACTTATCATAATAGTATTAATAATAATAATATTAATAATATTAATACAACTAATATTTATATCAATTTTTATTAAATTATTTAATAAAAATAAATAATGATTATAAATTAGAAGAAAAAAATGATTATGATGGAAATAATAATTTAAGTGATAATAAAGTTACAATAGAAATTAAACTAAGGATAGAATGTAATAATGTGAATTTAAATCTATGTTCATGTTAACATGTTGTATAAATTAAATAAAAATATATAAAAAGAATAAAACATAAAAATACTATTGAAATTAATAATTTATTTAAATTAATATACTAAAATAGATTTAAAATATTTACAATATGTATTTACCAATAATAATATATAAAGATATATATATATATATATATATATATATATATATATATATATAAAATTTATATATAATATAAA
>Ga0214921_10007341_pt1 | contig 14742 bp, 10 predicted proteins | sample LL1505_MetaG_FD_177992 | JGI IMG/M metagenome (GOLD analysis project Ga0214921, IMG submission 177992) | Freshwater microbial communities from Lake Lanier, Atlanta, Georgia, United States - LL-1505 | ecosystem: Environmental > Aquatic > Freshwater > Lake | place: USA: Georgia | collected... | reverse complement strand
AAATACCTGCAAACAAATTGTTTAATGTGTTGCTATTTTTGTTTTTTATGGTGTATTTAAGTATCACAAAGTTATTATTGCCGCTACTACTCCACGCATAAGTTTGTTGTCGCACATCAACATTTATTTTTGTTGCACCAGCTCCATCATCATTAAAAACACTACTTAACTCGGCATCGGCAACAACTGATGGAATTACCTTTGCCACATTTATAACCGATGCAAAGTCGGCATCTTGGCTGCCTGCAGCACCACGCACATTATCCGAGACTTGCGTTGCCGATGCAGCAATCATCAATCCGCCTTCATACAACATACTACCATAGCTGCTATAATCTACTCCAATACCTTCGGCTGCGCTTGCTGCGTTGTAACCAATTAAACTTGTACTGGTAATGGTTATCCCCAATTCGTTTTCCAATAAGTTGATGTAGTCTACATTAAGTCGTATGTAAAAAGATTCATTGGCATTGTAAACACCATCTTCGAAATATATCGTAAACATGGCTTCCTCATTTTGCGGACAATCGTTATTAATCAATACCTTAAACGGGATATTAAAATTGCTGGTATCGCCCAGGTTAGATACTGCGCCCAGGTTTACTATACTATCAATAATGGTGACATATGTGCTGTTAGTTCGGAATTTTGCCTTTAAGTTTGTTGTAGCTGCTAAATAGTTTTTAAAGTTGCATTTAATCCTGATGGTATCTCCACTTACAAATGCATTGTCGTTGCCATCGGTAAATTGTTTTGCAGTAGTAACTAAGGCAGGAAGTTCAGTATCAGTAAGTGCTCTGTACAAATTCATACGACCGTGTCCTAACCGGTTTATAAATTGATTATTGGTACCGTTTGTATCAATATTATCGCAAGTATTTTTTACTCTTTCGGCAATTTGCAATGCGTTGTAATTGGGGAAATAACTTGCAACAATGGCTGCGCAGCCACTTGCTGCAGGGCACGCCATTGATGTGCCGCTTGAAGGTACATATACATTACCAGGCCACGTACTTACAATATCTTTACCCGGTGCGCAAGCATCAACATAAATGCCGTAGTTGGAGTTACTCCATTTTACATCATTTACATCGGTAGCAGCAATACACAACACATTATCATAAGCCGCAGGATAAAACAATTTGTTGTTAGAATAATTACCTGCGGCAGCTATTACCAAACAGTTTTTATTAAACGTAGCATAGTTAATGGCATCTTGCCCAAACTGTCCGCCATTCTCTCCGCCCCATGAGCAGTTTACAACTTTACAATTGTGGTCGGCTGCATACACAATACCTTCGTAACCGTTTACCAACAGGCCACTGCTATTCATTATTTTTATTGCTAAGAATTTGCATTTGAAACCAGTGCCTGCAATACCTGCAATATTATCGGCTGTAGCTGAACAAATACCTGCCACATGCACACCATGGTTACACACTGCACAAGCATCAGGGTTTGGGTTATTGTCATTACCTCCAAAATCCCAACCCATAAAATTATCTATGTATCCATCATTGTCATCGTCAACACCATTAATAGGGTCGGCGTAGTTTTTTTTGAAACTGTTTTTTAAGTCAACATGCGATGTATCGAAACCTGTATCGGTGATACCAATAACGGTGTTGGTGTCTCCTTTTGAAATATCCCAAGCTTGGTATGTTTTTAAATTGTTGTGGTAAAATTGTATGGCAACATCAGTATCGTTCGGAACGTAGGCAAGTTGGTAGTTGTAGCGTGGTTCGGCATATTCCAAACAATTTAGTTTTTGTAATTGCTTTGTTATTTTGTCAATAGCCGAATTGCTTGAAAATTGTATTTCGTAAATCAAAGATAAGTCAACCCATTGTGTGTGTTTTATTTTTTGTTCAGTGCTTGGTGCTTGATGATTCGGGAAAACCTTTGATACATCATTTACGCCAATGCTTTCAAAATAGCTTTGAAGTTGCGGTATATCAATGTTGTTTTTACTACATGCATTTCTGTATTCGGACTTTACCTTAACGATGAGTGTGTTTGACTGAAAATCAGGTTCGGCAAACAAGGCCATGTAAGTTGTAAGTAAAAGAGAGAGGCTGTAAATAATAATTTTGTTCATTGGGTTTACTGTAATTGGTAACAAAGTTAATAGCTTAAATGGTTTTTGAAAGTGAAAATAATTGTTGTATCCAAACGAATCAATTTTCATATTATTGACAAAAAAGCATTTACTATACGTGGAATAAAAACTAGTATTACTAACTACTATTTATCTAAATACGATGGAGATATTGACTCTGAAATAGATAATAAAACCAAAACCTTTTGCATTTTCTTTAAACAACAAGTGTTGCTTAATTTGTAGGTATAAAAAAACTTCGGTTACCTTTAAACCTTTAGAATAAAATAAAGTCATAAACGCAAATTGCAAATAATGCAGGAATACACAGACGAACAGTTACTAATTATGTATAAAGATGAAAGTAGTCGCAACTTTGCTTTTAATCTTATCATGAAAAAGTATCAGAAGCGTGTGTATATGCATATTAGGCGAATACTAATAGACCATGACGATACAGATGATGTTTTACAAAACACATTTATTAAGGCTTGGAGAGGTTTAGATAATTTTAAGGGAGATAGCCAATTGTTTACTTGGATTTATAGAATTGCTACCAATGAATCCATAACATTTTTAAACAAGAAAAGAACAAAGTTTTTTGTGCCTTGGGTTGATGTAGAAAATAAAATGGCGCAGAAGCTAGATTCAGACAGCAACTTTAGTGGTGATAAAATTCAACTGAAATTGCAGAAGGCTATCTTGACTTTACCTGAAAAGCAGCGCATAGTGTTTAATATGAAATATTATGATGATTTGAAATATGAAGAAATGAGTGAAATAACAACAACAAGTGTTGGTGCATTAAAGGCATCTTATCATCATGCAGTAAAAAAAATAGAAGATTACATTTTAAACCATTGATATAAATTATAGTCGAAAACCTTAGTAATATAACCAATGAATAATCCTGAATTGCATAAAATAGCACCAACGCTCATGAACATGAAGCGCGAAGTATGTTTTGCAGTTCCTGAGCATTATTTTGAAAATCTTCCAACAAAAGTTGAATATTTATTACTTATAAAAAAGCAAGAAAAATATATTACGCCAGAGCATTACTTTGATAAATTACCTAATGCAATTAGCAATTTAAACCTACAAGTTAAAAGTGGCGTATTTTCTGTTCCTGAAGGTTACTTTGATACTTTACCTGTGCGGGTAATTTCGCAAATAATAGAAGAACCAAAACTTGTATTTGATGCGCCACAAGGATATTTCGATGAATTGCCTCAGCTTGTGCAGCAACGTATTTACGAAGAAGAGCAAAGCAAAAAATGGTTTGTTTGGAAGCCAGCCTACTCATACACTTTAGCAACTATAAGTGCTTGCTTGATTTTGTTTTTAGGAGTGAAGTTATTCTTTAATGATGCGCCAATTAAACAATTAGCTAATTCTAAAACTAAGCAAGTTGATACTATAACAAGTAATCAAGTGGCGGTTGTAAATACCAAAGCTGGTTTACAAATAAAAGTTTCTGACGATACGCAAAAGAAAATATTGCAACACATCAACGAAGGTGAACTGCAAGCCATTGACGAAACTATTTTGCTTGAAGAACTTGCAAATGCAAGCCTAGAACCAAATATAAATCAAGAAAAATCGGATGAACAAATTCAAGAGTTCTTGATTGAAAATAATATTGAAGAAAGAATATTAATAGATGCCGTAAACTAATTTAAAAAGATGAAAACATTTTTATTTTCAAATAACAAAGCAATGTCAGCAATACAAATCAAGCCATTTATTAACCTAATAATAGTATTCATTTTTGCCTTTACTTTATCCGCTTCAGCTCAAGAGGACAGAAAGGAGAGGATTGAATCAATGAAAGTTTCTTTCATCACTCAAAAGCTTGATTTAACAAGTAAAGAGGCTCAAGTTTTTTGGCCTTTTTACAATGAGTTTCAAGATAAATTGCAGGCTGCTCGCAAGGCAAAACGCAAAGAAGCAAAGTCAACAAGAGGAGATATTGATGCAATGCCTGATGCTGAAGTTGAAGCAATTATAGATTCTGAGATTGCAGCTAAACAAGTAGAGGCAGAACTTTCGAAGGAATACCATAACAAGTTTAAACAAATACTTTCGGTAAAAAAAGTAGCTAAGTTGTATCGTGCCGAAGACGATTTTAAACGAGAATTATTAAAACAACTTCAAAACAAATAATAGACACATTGAGTATGAATAAATTATTTTACAGCATCCTTTGTTTGTTTTGTTTTTTAAACTCCGCATCTGCCGAAAGCAAAGACAGCCTAAATGTAGCCAAACATTTTATAAGGCCAACTATTTACATGAACGCATTTGGCTCTGGCAAACAAAAAATAAAGAAGGCAACAAATACTGAATATCGATTTTCGCAATCAAATATTGGGGGGTATTTTCCATTAGTTACCAAAATTAATTACGATAAAAACCTCGTTCAATCTACCTTTCAGTTGATTGGATTTGGCAATATTCTAACAAGTCGTCCTAGGTTTTCGTTATTTTCCGAAAATCACCGTCTTACAAGGCTAAATTTAGGATGCAATAGTATTTATACGAAAGGTAAAAACACTTTTTTACTTACACTTTCGCCCTTTAAGGCCCAAGACAAAACATCATTAAAAACATCATCGTGGCGTATGAGTTGGATGTTTATTTATAACAGAACTGTAAATGAAAACTTTAGTTTTAGATTGGGTTATGTGCGTAGTTTTGTGTTGGACGGAAATCCTAATTTACCATTAGTTGGTTTTAGAATTGGTAGGTATGATGGCGTTTACTTAACAGCTCAGTTTCCAAGAAACGTTGCTTTAAATGTTCCATTTGGCCCCAAATTGTTTTTTAGTATTTATGGAAAAAGTATTGGAAGCATTTATGATATGCGCGATGTTGAATATGCTGGTGTAAATTATAGTAAGGTTGTTTTTAGACGTAACGACTTTCAACGTGGATTTGAATTTAATTATAAAGGCGGTAGTCATTTCAATTTTTATTTTGGAATGGGTGTAACGCAAGGAAATATTAAATTTAGCGAAAAGCAAAATTTTAATTTTGCTTCAAACAGCGGAAGTATTGCCTCGGGAAATATTACTCGTGCAGTTTTTACAAGTTTTGGATTGCAATATTCATTTGGTTCAGCCAAAAGAGTTTTTAACAATCAAACGATGTTAGATGCCATGAAACTAAATCAGCAAGCCGCTAATAGCGATTTAAACACTAACCCAAATTTGATTACTCCAAACAATATTGGCAAAGAACAACAAATAAAAAATGTTCAACTAAAAGATATTGAAGATATGATTGATGTTGATGATTTGAATTAGCATAACAAAATTCATCATTCATTTTTTATAAACTTTTTGGAATATGTGCTGCCTTCAAATACCAATTGAATAGTATAGATGCCTTTAGATAGGCTTGATGTATTAATCTCATTCTCACCTTTATTACTTCGGTAAACTGTGTTGCCAATAACATCAGTTATTGTAACGCTTTGAATAATAGACGTGCTGATACTTTTTACATTTAGTTTACTTTTTACAGGATTAGGATAAACCTTAAAATTATTATTGAAATCAATATCGTGCACACTTGCATTATTCTGTGTAGTATCTATTGGATTAACAGTATCCGTAGGATTTGTAGTAGTATCAATTGGCGTTAGGCAAGAGTATAAATATGTAGGAATTAATTTGTTTGTATTTGTACTATCGCCCATTTCTCCAGCAGCATTGTCGCCCCACAACCAAAAAGTTCTATTACTTTTTATGGCCGATGAAAAGTTGTAGCCACAATCAACAAAACTCCAGTTTGCGCTAGTGCCAATTTGTACAAATGAACTTACACCATTGGTTGTGCTATCGCCCACCTGACCAAGTGAATTTGCTCCCCATGCCCACAAAGTACTATCTGTTTTTGTAGCAATACTATGGTTGAATCCAACTGAAATTGATTTCCAATTAATATCAGAACCAACTTGTGTTGGAGTTGCACCTGACAAACCCATACTTGTACTAAAACCCCATGCCCATAAGCTACCATCTGCCTTTACAGCCATTGCGCAGTTTAAAGAGTTTGTTACTGAAGTCCAATTATTATCAGTACCAACTTGTGCAGGACTACTTATATTTTGGTTAGTTCCTATGCCGCATTGTCCAAAACCATTTTCGCCCCATGCCCATAATGTTCCGTTTGTTTTTATTGCTTTTGTTCCTCTACCATCATTAGCAATTAGTTTCCAATTTGTATCGGTACCAATTTGTATGGGTGAGTTTTGGTCGGTATTTGTGCCGTCTCCTAAAGCTCCGTATAAGTTATTGCCCCATGCCCACATCACACCATTTGTTTTAATTGCAACCGTATGGCTATGGCCAAGCGCTAAAGTTTTCCAGTCTGTATCAAAACCAATTTGAACTGGAATATGTTGTTCGGTGTTGGTTGAATTGCCAAGCTGTCCATTTTGGTTTTTACCCCACGCCCACAAAGTTCCGTTTTCTTTAATTGCCATTGTATAGCCATATCCAGCTGCAACATAAACCCAGGTAGTATCTGTGCCAATTCTTATTGGATAGTTTTTATTGCTAATTGTGCTATCGCCTAGTTGTCCATAATTATTTTTTCCCCACGTCCATAATGTACCATCATTCAAAACCATTGCAGAGTGGTAATCGCCAGTGGCTATTGATTTAATGCATTGTGCAAATATCTGTGTTGATACAATTACACTAAAAATTATTGTAGAGATTTTTTTCATTGCTTGTATTCAAAAATTAATACAACAAAACTGACGGATAAAATCAGCATTGTAAATACTACTTATGTGGGATGATTTTATCTACACCTTTCCTAAAAGATACTTACCAGTGTAGCTGTTTTTTTCTTTTACCAAATCTTCAGGTACGCCTTCAAACACAATATTTCCGCCATTGTTACCTCCTTCTGGGCCGATGTCAATAATCCAATCGGCACATTTAATTACATCCAAATTATGTTCGATGATGATGATGGTGTGCCCTTGTTCAACCAAGGCATTGAATGCAAAAAGTAGTTTATGGATATCATGAAAATGCAAACCAGTTGTAGGTTCGTCAAACACAAAAAGAGTATTACCTTCGGTGCTACCTTTCAATAAAAAAGATGCAAGCTTAATGCGTTGCGCTTCGCCACCGCTAAGGGTACTGCTACTTTGACCCAATTGCACATAACCTAAACCAACATCGTGTAAAGCTTTTAGACGTGTAATAATTTTCTTTTCGGTGTTTGATATTTTAGTTTCTGATTCGAAGAATAGAATAGAATCATCAACAGTCATTTCAAGTAAATCAGAAATAGATTTTCCGTTGTATAAAACATCTAAGACTTCTTCTTTAAAACGCTTACCACCGCAGGCTTCGCAAGGTAAATGCAAATCGGCCATAAACTGCATTTCAACAGTTACTTCACCTTCACCTTGACACACTTCGCACCTGCCACCTTCTACATTAAAACTAAAATGTGTGGGTTTAAATCCACGTTGTTTGCTTAGTTGTTGTTCTGAATATAACACACGCACATCATCATACGCTTTTATGTAAGTAATAGGATTACTACGGCTGCTTTTGCCAATTGGATTTTGGTCAATAAACTCAACAGTTTTTAGAGAGTTATAGTCACCAGATATTTTATCGAAACTACCTGTTGCTTCGCCAAAACCTCCGTACATTTTTTTGAGTGCGGGGTACAACACTCGTTTTACCAACGATGTTTTTCCGCTACCCGAAACACCTGTAACAACGGTAATTACTTCAAGCGGAAACTTAACAGTGATATTCTTTAAATTATTTTCGCGTACGCCTGTAAGCTCAATAAAATTCCGCCATTTACGTCGTTTGGTTGGCGTGACAATTTTCTCATCACCATTTAAATAGCGTGCTGTTAAACTTACCTTTTCGTTTTTAAGTTGTGTGTGGTTTCCTTGAAAAACCAATTGCCCACCAAGGCTTCCAGCCAAAGGACCAATATCAATAATTTCATCGGCTTCGCGCATAATATCTTCGTCATGTTCTACCACCACAACGGTGTTTCCCACTTTTTTAAGTGATTGCAATACCCGAATTAAATTCTCTGTATCACGCGGATGAAGCCCAATGGAAGGTTCATCTAACACATATAAACTACCAACCAAACTACTACCCAATGATGTTGCTAAGTTGATGCGTTGACTTTCGCCACCACTTAAAGAATTACTTAAACGGTTCAAGGTTAAATATCCTAAGCCAACATCGTTCAAGAATAGTAAACGGTTATTTATTTCTATCAACAAACGTTTTGCAACGTGCGCATCATTTTCATTTAACGACAAATCTTTGAACCAAGGCATTAAGTCTTTTACGCTCATCAGCATTAGTTCTTGTATGCATATTCCTCCAACTTTTACATAGCTTGCATCTTTGCGCAAACGTGTTCCAAGGCAATCAGGGCAAACGGTTTTGCCACGGTAGCGGCTCAACATTACACGGTATTGAATCTTGTATGTTTGTGTTTCGAGGTATTTAAAAAAGCCATCTAACCCTTCGTAGCCGCTAGTTCCTTTCCATAAAATATCTTTTTCTTGTTTTGTTAAGTCGTAGTAGGGGCGATGAATTGGAAAATCTATTTTGCGTGAAATGGCAATAAAATTATTTTTCCATTCACTCATGGTTTCGCCTTTCCAACAGGCAATGGCACCTTCATAAACAGAAAGACTTTTATCTGGAACAACCAAATCTTCGTCAATGCCAATTACACTTCCAAATCCTTCGCAGCGTTTGCAGGCTCCAAACGGATTGTTGAATGTGAAGAAATGTACTGATGGTTCGGTAAATTCTATGCCATCCATTTCAAATTTATTCGAGAAAAAGGCGGCTCCACCCCCTTCCCCCTCCCCTAAAGGAAGGGGAGTGTTGTTTGAAAAAGTAATATTCTCGAATAACACTTCACACTCTCCATTTCCTTCGTAGAAAGCGGTTTGTACGCTATCGGCAATACGAGGTGTTTGTTCTTCTTTATCAACTTCAACAACTAATCGGTCAACTAAAAGCTTGATGTTTTTTACGCCTGCTTTTTCTAATTCTTTTTCAAAAACTCCATCGCCTTCAACGGCTTTTAGTATTTCATCAATGCGTTGGTATTTGCCTTTTATCCACACACGCGAAAAGCCTTGCGCCAAATACAAATCCATTTGTTTTATAATCTGTCTGTCGGCGCGGAAGTTTGATAAGATAAAAGCTTTTGTCCCCACAGTTTTTTGCATGATAAAATCTACTACATCGCTTACGCTGTGGCGTTTTACTAACTTCCCAGAAATGGGTGAATAGGTTTTGCCTATCCTTGCAAAAAGTAATTTTATATAATCATAAATTTCGGTTGATGTGCCAACGGTACTTCGCGGGTTGCGTGTATTTACTTTTTGTTCGATGGCAATAGCTGGCGAAATTCCTTTGATGTAATCTACTTGCGGCTTGTTTATTTTCCCAAGAAATTGGCGTGCATACGACGATAAACTTTCAACATACCTGCGCTGTCCTTCCGCGTAAAGCGTATCGAAAGCTAACGAGGATTTACCGCTACCCGAAACACCTGTAATGACAACTAATTTATTGCGAGGAATGGTAACATCAATATTTTTTAGGTTGTGCACTTTTGCACCTTTTATGATGATAGAAGCCCCACCCTTCTCCTCCCTTAAGGGGAGGGAAGTGCTGATTATTTGTATCTTTTTGCTTTTTGTTTTGGTGGTTACTGTTGAACTACTAACTTTTGCTTTTGCCATGTGTGTTTTAACCGAAGTGCGAAGTAAAGGTTTAAAACAATATTTTGGTCATGTAATTATTGCGATTAGGTATTTTCAACTTTAGCAAACCATTGTAGTTGCATGGTAACAAACCTACTACTTTATTTTTTTATCGTTTTTAAAGTATTATTTTATCTTAGCACCAAAATAATATATTTCTATGGCTAAGGTAGCTTTGATAACAGGGGTAACGGGACAAGACGGGGCATATTTATCTGAATTACTTCTGGGAAAAGGTTATATTGTGCATGGTGTGAAACGCCGCAGTTCACTATTTAACACTGCCAGAATTGATCATTTATATCATGATAGGCATGAAGGAGGCAATTTCTTTCTTCATTACGGAGACCTTACGGACTCTACCAATTTGATAAGATTAATACAAGAAACTAAGCCAGATGAAATATACAACTTGGCAGCAATGAGCCATGTTAAAGTTTCGTTTGATACACCTGAATATACAGCAAATGCTGATGGTATTGGAACACTCAGAATACTAGAAGCAATAAGAATTTTAGGCCTTGATAAAAAAGTTAAATTCTATCAAGCATCTACATCAGAACTTTATGGATTGGTGCAAGAAATACCGCAACGCGAAACAACTCCTTTTTATCCTCGCAGCCCTTATGGTGTTGCAAAACTATACGGTTTTTGGATAACAAAAAACTATCGCGAAAGCTATGGCATGTTTGCTTGTAATGGAATATTGTTTAACCACGAAAGTCCTATGCGTGGCGAAACATTTGTTACACGCAAAATTACGCGTGGTGTAGCTAAAATAAGCCTTGGTTTACAAGAAAAAATTTACATGGGCAACATTGATTCGGAGCGCGACTGGGGACACGCCCGCGATTATGTGGAAGGTATGTGGAGAATGTTACAACAAGATGAACCAGATGATTTTGTACTTGCAACTGGGGTTAAAATTTCAGTAAGAAAATTTATTGAAATGTGTTTTAACCATGTTGGTATTGCTATTAATTGGCAAGGTACAGGTGTAGATGAAAAAGGTTATGACGCAGCAACAAACAAGGTATTAGTAGAAATTGATCCTAAATACTTTAGACCAGCAGAAGTTGATTTACTAGTTGGCGATGCTACAAAGGCAAAAGAAAAATTAGGGTGGTCAGCAACAACTACTGTTGAAGAATTAGCTAAAGAGATGATGATTGCGGACATTGAATTGTTTAAAAGAGACAAATATTTGATTGATGGTGGGCACAAGATTTTAAACTTCAATGAATAGCAATATTAAATCTTAAAGTATGCAGGAAATTGTTTTTATAAAAGATAAACCAATTTACTTAAGTGATGAACTTTCAGAAGATTTATTACTCAACTCCCAACTGATTATTCAATACGATGGCAGCAGCGATATTGAGCTTACTGTTAAACTTTTTGAAAACAGCCCATCCATAAAAAGCCTAGTAATATACAGCGATAATTTTGAAAAACTAAAACACTCTTTTGTTTCGCAATACAAAATAATTGAAGCTGCTGGCGGAATAGTTTTTAATCCAAACAACGAAGTATTACTCATACACAGATACGATAGGTGGGATTTGCCAAAAGGTAAAATGGAAAGTGGCGAAACACCCGAAATTTCAGCCCTTAGGGAAGTTGAAGAAGAGTGTGGCATAAAAAATATATCTATTGTAAAAGCGCTACAAAATACATATCACTGTTTTGAACATTTCGGTGAGAAGACAATTAAAATAACGTATTGGTATAAAATGCAAGTTGCCGAGTTAAACGGTGAATTAAAACCACAAATAGAAGAAGGTATTACTGACGTAAAATGGTTTTCGAAAAGCAACTTAAATAACGCAATGCAAACAGCCTACAATTCTATTCACAAAGTTGTTGCAGAGTCTTTAATGAGTTAACGCTGATTAATTGTTCTTGATTATTTTCTTACTATAAAAATAGAAGCATTCACTTGGTGGCGAACAACATCTAAGGTGGTCCCCAAAATCAAATCTTTTAACGTGTTGTGTCCATGTGCACCCATTACCAGAAGGTTAGGGTTTATTTCATTTACAATTTCAGGTATAATTTTCTTTGGGTTTCCAAAGCCTAACTTTATTTCAACATCATAACCGTTTGCAATTAAATTATCCTTATAAAGATTAAGGTTTTTCAAATCTTCATTACTTTCTAAATCATCTGTTTCGCTGCCTAAAACAATAGCACCTGCCGATTCTGAAATATGTATTAAACTATATTTTGCCGATTTGCCGCCTTGTGCAATAGCAGCGTGTATGGCATAATTGTCCATCTCACCAAAATCAACCGTTATAGCAATGCTTTTATAACTTATATCTTCAAAACTATTTATTAAAGTTATGTTGCCATGCGTTGTTGTTGGGTTAAGCTGAACGTATCTTTTAATGAGTGGATAAAAAATTGTAAATAACAATACAACACCAGTCAACAATAATAGCAATAGCACTAAAAAATTTCCTATGCCGTTGTTAGCTGAGGTGTTTAAATATTTTGACACAATACCAATAACTAGCTTAACATTAAGACTCACAATAACTAATGCGCTGACCCAGGCTGCTATTTTGGTTTTGGTGCCGATAGCATATTTACCCATCATGCTTTTATCGCTTACAAAATGGATGAGAGGAATAACTGCAAAGCCCAATTGCATACTTAAAATAACTTGGCTCATAATAAGTAAGCTGCCAGTTGCACTTTCGCCAAAAGTATAGATAACCGCAAATGCAGGTATAATAGCCAATAGCCTTGTTAGCAACCTACGCATCCAAGGAGCAATACGTAAATTAAGGTAACCCTCCATTACTATTTGCCCAGCCAATGTGCCAGTTATGGTGCTGCTCTGTCCGGCTGCAATAAGAGCTATTGCAAAAATAATAGGTGCATAATTATTACCAATAATAGGCGCTAAAAACTTGTGTGCATCCTGAATTTCGGCAACCTCAAACATGCCACTTTTAAAGAATGTAGCTGCTGCCAATACCAAAATAGCAGCATTCACAAAAAATGCCAGGTTCAATGCAATTGCCGAATCAATAATGTTGAACTTTATGGCTCGTTTTATTTCGGTATGATTACGTTCGAACTTGCGTGTTTGAACCAATGATGAATGTAAGTAAAGGTTGTGAGGCATAACTGTAGCACCAATAATACCAATAGCCAAATACATAGCTTCTTCACTCAGGAAACTAGCTTTAAAACCCTGAACCAACAATGCCATATCTGGTTTGGCAAATATCATTTCGGCTAAAAAGGATAGGCCGATAATTGCTACCAAGCAAATGATAAATGCTTCCATCTTTTTTATCCCAAAATTAATGAGGTAAATAAGTAGGAACGAATCTAAAACAGTAATAACAACTCCTACCAACAATGGTAAATGAAACAACAATTGCAAACCAATTGCCATACCTAATACCTCGGCCAAGTCGCAAGCAGCAATTGCTATTTCGGCAAACAAGTATAAAAAAACTGTAATATATTTTGGGTAGGTTTCTCGTGAGGCTTGCGCCAAATCGCGCCCAGTTACTATGCCCAACCTTGCGCTGAGGCTTTGTAATAAAAGGGCAATTAAGTTGGACATTAACAAAACCCATAATAAACTATATCCGAATTTGCTACCAGCAGCAATATCTGTGGCCCAATTACCAGGGTCCATATACCCTACACTAACCATATAGGCAGGACCAAAAAATGCTAATAGCTTTTTAAATCCCTTACTATTGGCCGAGGTATTAACACTGCCATGTACTTCTGCTAATGATTTACTTTGTTGATTACTACCCATTTATATTACGGACAATTTTAAAGTTAGATTACTCTAACTTTTGCAAACATACCAAAAATATTTTCTTTAAGTTTTAAAAAAAGAAAGTGAATGGTTTATTTTACTTTAATACTTCTTAGTAGTTATTAAGCACAGTTCTGAAAGATGCGCCGAATATTGTAATCTACTTTATTGTAAAACCGAACATGTTATTATTCTTTGTTGGCTGTCAACATCAATATTTATAACTACACAATTGTTGGGTAATAATTGTTCAACCATCTTATACCATTCAATAAAGCAATAGTTGTTGCTGTATAAATAGTCTTCTAAACCAATGTCAATTGCCTCGTTTAAGTTTTTTAATCGATATAAATCGAAATGATAAATAATGCTTTTGTTTGCAATGTTGTATTCATTTACCAGGCCATAAGTTGGACTTTGTACTTTACCACTATACCCCAATTGATTGGCAAAATATTTAATCATGGTTGTTTTGCCTGCCCCTAAATTTCCTGTAAATAAAAATATTTTTGTGGTGAGATGGTGCTCTAATATTTCAGTTACAACATAATTTAGTTCGGATTCATTTTCAATTTTAAATTTCATAAAAAATCAATTGAGAATGAACTTATTTTGATTTAGGAATTACACCATATATTTTCATTTCAAGCACGTATGTGTTGTTTGAAATATCTAATTCAGCGCGCTTAAAATAGACTCCTCCCCAACTGAAAACAATTTTTTTGTATTCAATTTCTTCGCCATTAAGTGTAACAAAAGTATGGTTGATTGTATAGTTAGTACCTTCGGATTGGGAGCTGCGTATATTTTCTACATTAACAACAACAACTTCGCTTGCTTTGATAACCTCTTTTACAATTTCCTGTTTTTTTAATCCTTTGTTTTTTATTTTTTCTTGGGCCGCTTCTTTTGCTTTTATTTCTTTTTCTTTTTTCTCCTCAGCCTTTTGTTTTATTTTGGCTTGTGCTGCCTCGTATGCTTCTTTTTCTAATTGCTTTCTTGCGGTTCTTTCCTCTTCACTTTTTTTCCTGTTATCATCTTCTTTATCTTCTATTT
>Ga0214921_10007340_pt1 | contig 14742 bp, 13 predicted proteins | sample LL1505_MetaG_FD_177992 | JGI IMG/M metagenome (GOLD analysis project Ga0214921, IMG submission 177992) | Freshwater microbial communities from Lake Lanier, Atlanta, Georgia, United States - LL-1505 | ecosystem: Environmental > Aquatic > Freshwater > Lake | place: USA: Georgia | collected... | reverse complement strand
TCCTCTAGGCGGGGGTGGCCTACATAATCATTATTTTATAGGGGATTTATATAAAATAATGGGTCCTCTAGGCGGGGGTGGCCTACATAAAGGGATTTTTGGGTGTAGATTTATAAAAAAACGTGGTCCTCTAGACAGAACCAGGAGTGAGAACTCGGGTGCCACATTTGCAGTAGTGTTTATTACAAGCGACAGTTCGTGTAACATAGCCATTTGTATAAGTACATGTGGGGGGTGTATAGGATTTGGAGGTTCGGTTCGGTGGTGCTGGGTAATGAACGCCTGTTTTTGTTATTCTATAAGTGGGGAAGATGATGGAATTAGGAAGGAGTCGTCGATTGGGTCTTTGATTTGTATTGGAGCATAATTGAAAAGTAGGACAGAGAGATACTTTTTTTTCCATATCAAAAATTGTGCGACGTGTAGGGTCGGTAGGGGGCAAGAGACGACTGAAAGAGTTTTTGGTGTTAGGGATGGTTGTTTCTAAAGCATAAGATTCATAATCTGTATATTCTTTAGAGGTAAGAACCGGGGAAAGTTTTGTTTGATTTTTGAGAACATCGGCGGTTTTAATAAATCGAATATAATCGCTTTGTGACATTATATATTTATTGTTATATTTTTACAGGTTCTCTACAAAATGGGGAACGAATCATAATAATTAGAGAATCATAAAATATTTTGTTTTGTATAGAAATTTCTGTGTCATAAAAACGAGAACCCAACCTAAAATTGCTCCTATAAGAGAACCATATAAAAGTTGTTTTATATCGTGTCTGCGATATTTCCAACGTTGATATAAAGTAATAACTGCTATAAAAGACATCCAATAAACAACGGAAATGGGGCCATTAGCAAAGAATAAAAAGGCCAAAGAGAAAAAGGCGGCTTGAGCGTGTCCTGAAGGGAATCCATATTGTTGTATGTATAATAATTCTTCGTGTTCGAGAAAGGGTATTTGATTTGTTGGTCTTGGTTCTCTAAAGATAGATTTTAAAATAGTATTCAAAAAGGCGTTAAGAATACTTCCTAATGTAAATACAATTAGATAGGGGGTTCTTTCGATGAGGCAATAAAATGTGATGCCGAAGAGTATAACAGGACCGTAATATCCAATCAAGTCAATAATAGAAAACATATTATGTGGTTTATAATATGTTCTCATAAAAAGTGGTGCAAAAAGTGGTCAAAAAGGAAAATATGTTGTGGGGTTTATAATATGTTCTCATACAAAGTGGTGAAAAAGGTTGCCACTTTCGGTGGTGTATGGGATTATGATGTAGTCGACCGATATAATTGTTCACAAATAAAAGAGAACGACCAATTGCTACCATTTAAATCGAGAAGAGTTCCGCGGTCGGTTAATAATTGTATTGTCATTTTGCGGATATTCACAGGGCCGAAATAAAGGCGTTCTTGATTTTGTAAAGTTCCACCAAATTCCGTGTAATAATCTCCTGGTGCACTAGGTGGTTTATAAGGGATAATCCCGAATAAATCTTTTATAAAAGGGCCTGGTGAGTATTGTTTGCTGGGGTTTTGTTGACTAATGACGGATTGATTCAAAGAATATAATTGTGCGTTTGTGACATTATCACTATTTGTTTGGGTAGTTGCTGTAGAAACGAGTTCTCCTGTTGCCGGGTCACAAGTTTGGGTTGTGCTATATGAATAATCAGGAATTTGTATGGATGTTTGGCTGCGTGTAATAGTAACCAAGCCATCGTTCAAATGATTTTGAATAAAATCGTCCAAAGAAATCAAAAAATAATTATATAAATTGGTGCTGAGGGCAGTATCACTAGTTAAATAAATTTGTGTAGAGAGGGTTAAATTACTACTAGTGTCAATATTTGGAGTAATGATATAAGAACCATTAATAGAAGATAGATAATAAGGTTTTGTAGAAGGTGTTGAGGACGGTGTTTGATTTTGTGGTGTCAAAAAGTATTGGGTATAATCGCGAAACCCCAACATCCAGCCAATCGTAGTATCCCAAGTAGTATTTTGAACACTTTTTGACCCCGAATAACAAGAAACAAAATTAATAGGATTATAAAAATCCAAAATATAATCTTGTGATGTAAAAACGCGATTGATATTTACCCATAATTGAGTATATTCTTGATTATTGATGATGATTTGTTTGAAATTGGTTCCATATGTTTTTGGATTTTGTGAAAAAGCGGTATTGATAGCGGAATAAAGAGAACCGATAGTATATAAATTTGGAGGTATTGTAATAACGATGGAATCATCAGGGGAATTTGAATTCGTTGTATAAAAAGTAATTGTATTGTTACAATTATCGATGATATTGATTTGTTTGGATGCAGAACCGATTTGTGTTTTTCCTTTAATAAGAGCATATCCATCATTTATGATAGTTGATAAATTATAAGAGACATCTACATTAAAAATATACCAAGAATTTGTAACATCTGTAATAGGTATTGTGGCATCATTAAAAGTCAAAATATAGTCGGCTTCTCCCAAATAATAATAAGCGTTGAGATTCAAAGAAATATCAATATTATTTGGATTTTCATTTACATTAAATATTGTGCGACTAAAGGGTGTTTGTGTATTTACGGTGGATGTGATTGGCGAAGTTATAATAGCGGTTTGAATAGCGGAGGTTATGCTTTGATAAGTTGGGAATTGTTGAGAAGACAACGTCACTATTATAGGGTCAGATGCGCCATTCCCTGAATCTCCATAAATAGTATCGGGTTGTATGATAAAAACACAACTGGTATCTAGGGTATAACCGTTGGTTAATTTTGGTATAATAATATTGATATAACTAATATCATTTAAATTATTGGACCCATTTTTGGAAGGAATATTTACGATGGACCAGCTACAATCAAAATTGGGAGAACCGGAGGGGTTTTTCGCTCGTGTCAAAAAGGAATTATTGTCGATGATTACTTTGTATGATTTATTTGTAAAAGACTTTGTAAGGTCGATTTGTAAATTGAAAAAATTGTTTATATCTATAAAAGCGTTTGTATTTGTCATATTAAAAAACGTATTTCCATTTGTGTTTTGATTTGAAAAAGATGTATTAATAGCAAATAAATATTGTGTCAAAGTATTATAAATTCCAGATTGTATATTCATAGAAAAATCATTCAAACCGGTGTTATATGTGGGTGTTGTACATGTCATAAAGATATTCGTGGATGTATCTATTTCAAAGGTGGAATTAATAGCGGGTGATTCAGAGATGAAATGTGAAAAGTCGTTGAAAGCATTATCAAAATAAAAAGCGGAATAATCTGTTTGTGGTTGATATTGCCAAATCGTGAAAGGTTCTCCATATTGATTCAGTTTTATTGTTTCCGTTGGAAAAATAACGAGAATTTTGGAATTGGGAACATATTTGGTTTTCAGTCGATTTAAAGTAAGGGATAATTGATAATAAGAATTTTTATAATTTTGTTTTGTGGGGTCTGTAATATCTATGCGTTGGATTTGCGAGGTATTGTCAAAAAGGTTAGATTGTTGGATGGCTTGATTCGTCGCGTCAATAATATTTTGGCGTGTTACTGTGCCGGTATAATTGAATCCATTATTCATGAGTTGAATGGTATAGGTGTTTAAGATTTTGCTACGTGAATCATATCCGGTGAATTGGTCATATCCCAAATATTGAACGACTGTGAAATAATTATTAGAATTATCGAGAGTGAAATTTTGGCTATATTGAGTGGTTATAGTATCGGTTAAATAATAAGTTTGATTGGAAGAAATGGAATTGAGTGTATAGATTGAATTATTAAAGCCCATATAACCTGGGATGGAGTAATTATTAAGAGAAAGATCTAAAGGTGGTGTTGAGAACCAAGACATATTATAATAAGTTTCGTTGAAGGTATTTTGTATATTTAATTGGATAGTGGTTTTAGCGGTGGATTCATCGTAATTAATAAGTGGAAGACCATTAAAATTGATATCTGCTGCTGTAGAATTTGATATGTCTTGAAAAGCTTGATTAATGGTTGCTGGAAGAGTGGTTTGGTCATAATTACCAGGGGGTATTTCTATTTTATAACTATTATTGGAAACGCCGGTAGTATTTCCTTTTATATAAAAAAAATTGCTACCAAAGCTTTTGCCTATGGTATACCAAGAAAATGGTATTTGTATAGAATATAATTTAAGAGAGACTACGTCGCGTAAAGGTTCAGATAAATCAAAAGAAAAATTCGTGGTCGACGGGTCAGTAGTTATATTTCGATATTGGCTATCAATACTTATAACTCGTTTAATGGTTTGTGTTAAAAGTGGATTTAGTTGTAATTTGTCCGGAGAATAATCTAATTGATGAACGGATTGTAGGTTTTGTGGTTGATATCCTATGACAGAGGTTGAGGGGGATTCAGTTGGTCCGATAGGCGATTCGGGATTTGTCATACCTTCGATATCATCATCATCAGAATCTGTTTCAAAAAATCTTTTGTAGATTCTATTAAAAAAATCGTATAACTGTTTGCCGGCATTTGTAGGAATGTCTTCATATTTTCGAATCATTTGTATGATTTTGGCTTCTAGTTCTCTATCGGTTGGATTATTCATATCTAAAATATCATAAAGTTGTTCGTCGGTATATTTATGGACGTCATATAAATCCATAATAAGAAAATGTTTATATTAGATTTATATATTTTTATTGAATCTAGAGATAAACATGTTCTCAAGAAATAGAGGGATATCCAAAACTGTTTTACAATTCATTAATAATTTTACTGGGAATGCTTTCAATCCATAACCGCGTTTCATATGTTCATTACCATAGAAACATAATTGGTCGAGGGCTTTGAAAACGGCTTCTTCGGTGGGGTTTAGTTCTTCTCTTCTAATCCTATGTTTTCCAATATAATTATACCGATTATAATTTTGGTTCTCATAAACTTGATATTTACTGATGATGGATTTATTGGAGCACATTCCAATAGCGAAAATTTGGTTTTTGTCATTATCCATTTCGAGAACCAGCATTTTTGCTTTTAAAGGAATATTTTTCGAGACTTCTCCAGGAGTACAATATAAACAGCCATTAGGCCAAGATTTTTCGCGAAAAGATTGATTTTCTCTTTTTGTTTGAGTATTAAATCGAGAGGTCATTATGTAGTTCGTTTGACTTTTTTTATATAATCGGATGGCGGCGGCTTCTTGTTTCTTTCGAATTTTTTCTTGAACGGCTTCTTCGGTCATAGGCATGATAATATACAGAAATTGTCATAAAGGGATATTTGAATCGATTTTATCTCTAGAATATATTATTGAATATGACGGAAGATGTAAAAATAAATATAAGAGATGAAATATCCAGATATACCGACGACCATTTTATGAATAAATTGAATGAAGAATTAGAGAAAGTAAGAAAGAGTTCTCGATTTATGGACAATAGTCCAATCAGTATGTCAAATCCAACAAGTGATTCAGAGGGGGAGAATAATGAGGGGGAGCTCGAAGAAGCCGATTATTTTGAAACAGATGTTCTCTTAAATTACCAGAAACAACCAGGATTAAAACGTTTGACATTTAAAGAAGTGCGTGATTCGATTAATAAATATTATGAAACGGATGATAAATATTCGAATGAATTGGATATTTTACAGACATTTTTGAAAGGACAAAAACATATATTCTCAAAAGCGGTTGATATTATTCAAATAAAAACACAATGGGTATTGATTCCTGCTCTATTAGGTAGTGCTACGATTACAATTATATCTCCAATTATAATGCGTTTTTTATGGAGTGGTGCATTTATTTCGGGATTGAATGCTCTGGTATTTGTTCTTTTTTTCATTTGTTATTATTGTAAATTGGCGTCTTCAGATATTGTTTATAGGCAATTAAGTAATCAGTATGAAAGATTAGAGCATTCTTTAGATATAAATAAATTAATGGAATCAGGAAAGGACAAATCTTCGATTGTTCTCAACGTATTAAAAGAAATGGAGAAGAAATTAACGGATTTAAAAGAGACAGCAATTTTGGGATTGCCTTCTGATATAAAGGTGATGTTTCCGATTTTGTATCACGTTCATATTTTTACTTTTATAAAACGTATAGAGGTCTATAAAAAGAATTTAATTATTAAGTTCAAAGATGTCAAAAACGAGATTCGATATATAGAATGGAAATGGGGGGAAAAGATAGAGAACAAAGAAAAAATGAGATTAGAATTTTTGTGTAAAATAAAAGAGAAAATAAAAAATGAAATTCTCCATTATAAAAACGCATATGGGTCTATGGATGAATTAATGACCAAAGAAATCAAAAGGGCCGACCAAATGTCTGTATGTTTATGGCCTTCTTCGAGTGTGTCAAAAAGAATGAATACTGATAATCCTGTGGTGTCGGCTTATTTTTCTACCATTTTTGAGGATTAGCGGCAAATGTTTGCCAAAACAAAGGCATATCATAGACTATATTTATATGTTGTGTGGGGTCTTTCAGCGTGTCTTGTATATGTTTCGCTAGAGGGTTAGTATCATCCCATTGGATAGAAATGACTACGCGTTTAAAATCTTGATTGGCTCTCAAAGGGTTCTCAATAATTCTTTTTACTTTTCCAATATTTAAAGATGAAAATGCGCGAAATATTTGGTTGGTAGTAATTTGGTTAGAAACTTTTGGAATACATAATTTCATCGGGTTTAATCAGGTTGATTGATATATATATATATTGATATATATCAACAAAATTGTTCGATTTTATAGAGGTTTACAACGGAGTATACATAAATAGAGAACCGTATTCCTTTTTGACTTCTTGTAAGATAGCCGGTGTATCTTCGATGAGAACTTGTTTCTTGTATTTTTTTACGAGAATTTCGGCGATTTTGAGTTTGGCGGATTCTTCGATAATAGGAATAGTAGAGTTTGCTTTATAACAAACATGGGATATTTTGAAATAGGGTTCTTTATCTAGGTCGTGTTGTTCTGTTGCTGAAATGGATTGTAATGTATTTTGTTTTAATATTTTATTGGTAGACATAATGTTCTCAGCAAATTGTAAATTATGATGTTCGTTGTATTTTGTGGTTGATTGTAGAATATCGGATGGAACATTATGTTGGTCCATCAATTGTTTTAGAGCTTTGGTATCTCTTGGGAAACAGGGGCCTCCAAAAGAAAGTCCTGGATTGAAATATTTTCTGCCGATTCTCGAATCCGTTCCGATGGCTTTGAGAACGGTATGTTTGTTGGCTCCTGCTTGGTCGCATAAATCCGAAATCATATTTGCAAAACTTATTTTGGTAGTAATGAATCCATTTAAAGAAATCTTGACAATTTCCGCTTCGAGAGGTGTCATAAAGAAGAATTCAGGGGATGTGTTTGTCATAAGGGTATAAATATCGGTTAAAATGGGGGTCAATATGTTGGGAATATGGGTGCCTACCAGAATCATATCGGGGTTTTTGAATCCTTGGACGATTTCGCCTTGAGCGATGAATTCGGGGTTATAGTTGATAGAGCAATTTTGGGATTGTGTCATAAGAGTGGAGGCGATGGTGTCGATAAAATGTGGCATCACCGTGCAACCGATAATGAAATGTTTGTCTTTTGGTTTGAGTTTGTCTATTTTTTCAAGAAGATTTGATAGGATAGTATGGTCGTAGAATTTTTGGCCGCCTCCATTAGGGGTTTGAACGATAATAAAAATAATATTGGAATGGTCGAGGCCTTTTTGAAGATTGGTTGTGGCTTCAAATTTTTTGGCGGATTTGAGGAGGTCATTATATTGGGGTTCTTCGAAATGGATTGTTTTTTGATTGAGGGCTTGGACGTAATCGGGGAAAATATCGACGCCGACAACGTGATAACCGCAGTCTTCTAATAGGAGAGCAAATCCAAGGCCGAGTTTGCCGATACCGATGACGGTTATTTTTTCTAATGATGGGTTCTCCATTATTGTCATAAAGAAGTATATATTTATATTTGTTTATGATGATTGTTTTATGATGATTGTTTTATGATGACGAGTCTATAAGACCACATAATATTTGCCTAATTCGAATTTAGTGTCTTTAAAATCCGCAAGATGTTCTCTATATTTTGAGAATGGAATGATACGTATATCGAAACTAATTCGTGTTTTATTTGTGCGATTGATGCGATTACAATGTCGTATTTGATTGAAATAGGCTTGAAGAAATTGGTTGGTATGGAGAACCAAGTTGTCAAAATGTGTGGGATGAATATTGGAATTTGGGAAAGGTTCATAATAAATACTATTGGAGGCTTGCATATGTGTGATGGGGATGACGAAATTCATTTCTGTAGGATGATGTCCAAATTGGCGGTCGCAATGAAGTCCTATAATATGGTCGGGGTCTTTTGGGTCGATGCCAATAGCCGCGTTATCAGGAAGACTGAACCGAATATTTGGGGTCTTTTGAATCACTAGATGAGTTTCTTCCGGGAATTTGGGGAGAATGTTCTCTCTTACGAATTTATAATAAGCTTCGTTGAAGCGTGTATGAGTATCAACATATTCGTGGAATTTTTTGACAAAGATAGAATTGCGGTCTTGTTTCCATTCATGAAGATGTTTATGATATTCTTTTTGTTCTTGGGTAAGAAGATTTGAATCTAATAGGTTGTGTATTTTGTCTAGGGGTCCATTATATTGATAGATAGTAGAGAACATTTCTTGTATGATTTCGGGGAAAGGGTTCTCACATTTGTGGATTTGGAAAGTCATAAAGGATAAATAATATAGACTGAGGATGTTTATATTATTTTATATTGAATTATACTGGAAAAGAGTTGAATTAGTAAATATTCAAATTTTCAAAATGAATATTGTCTATATCGTTTCCAGTTCCAACAATACATTCTTTATGCATAGAAAAACATAAAGCCAAAGGGGCGGATAGTCCACCTATAAATAATTTACAATCGTTTATTGCTATAGCAAATTCTTCTAATGATTTTGGTATATACAACGGTGTATATATTCCTGAATGTTCTATAAAATGGTTGTAATCTTCATAAGAAAAAGTAATAAATAACAATTTGTCGCAGTATTTGTCATAAAGGTCTTTAAAATTTATAGTGGTTGTTGGTCGTCTTGTGGAATAATTTATTAAAATCATATCTTTCCATTTGTTATCTGTAAGTGGAAACGAATGGATATGTAACCATTTATGTTTTCCCCATTCTACATCATATTCTTCTTTGAATATCTTATACCAATTTTCCCTATATAATAATGTGGACCTTCTCCAATCTGTTAAATTTATATCATAGGGCTCATTATTATATATTTTATATTCTTCAATATAATCCTGGGTTGATATTAAATGATATGTGTCATCATATGCTTTTTGTAATCCAAATGCGAAATTATCACCTCCAATATTGTTAGCAATATATAAAATGCCTTTTCTTCCAGATTTGATGTAATTTTCATTTATTACAGATAATTGATGAATAAAATCGCCCAATAATCCACCACTTACATATACAATTGGTGCTTTATTTTCCATAAATAATAATATTTTTATTTTTTATATTATTATTATTAGCATTCTTGTTCTTGCCATCGATTTGAATTATCGCTGAAACTGGGTCTCTGTCTACCACACCGAGTTGTTAGAGCATACCAATTGGCGTGTGGTTGAAGACGTTTCCATACTTGGTCATTTGCATAATTCCAATGTTCCCCTGTTTCACGGAGACGAGGAATGGCTTCTTCATATAAGTCGATGATTTTGTCATAAAAGGAATTGTGGACGATGTATCCTGATGCGGTTTGTCCCTCGATGACTTTTTGTAGGAATGGATATTGGGTGGGTTGGGATTGTTGGAGGTGATAGGAAATCATACAGACATCGAAAGGAATATTGGCGTTGAAAAATTGGTTGAGTTCATTTTCGAATTCTTGTTTGGAAATAATAAAATAGAAATCGTCTTCTAAGATGAGAACATGAGGGTAATTACGTTCTTTGGCGAGTTTTATGACGGCAAGATGAGATTGGGTACATCCTAGAATGCCTTGGTCGGGGGTATGAATCGCTTGGAATCTTTCGGATTTGTCATAAAGATTAAATTGTTGGAGTTCGTTCTCGATTTCGGCTCTGCGGTCGGTTCTTTTATCGAGATTGATATAGAAAATGCGGGGGATATTATGGGACATTATTTTGTATATTACAAAATAGATATTGTATTTATATCTCTATTTGAAGAAATAATTTGAACAAATAAAGGTTTAAATAAAGGTTTAAATAAAGGTTTAAATAAATAATTATAAAATGTCGATTATTCATTTTTTGAAAAACTGTAGGATATGTAAAAGCGATGAATTGATGGATGTGATTTCGCTAGGTGAGCAATCAATAACCTCAAGATTTCCTATTTATGGTGATTTTTCGACACCTACAACGCCTATTCATTTATGTATGTGTCAAGAATGTGGATTGATTCAACTACGTGAAACAACGAATTCATCGGAATTATATGAATATGAATATGGATACCGTTCAGGTATTAGTAATACGATGAAAGCGCATTTGAAGGAGTATCAAGAAGAAATATTATCTAAGGTTCATTTGACCTCTGGTGATGTTATTATTGATATTGGTAGTAATGACTCTACTATGTTACAATATTATTCTCCGGAAATAAGACGTATTGGAGTGGACCCTACAGGAAAACAGTTTCAAGAATATTATGGAGAGGTAGAATTGTTGCCGGATTATTTTAATTATGCCAACGTGATTGGACGATTTGGAGAAATTCGTTGTAAATTAGTTTCATCTATATCTATGTTTTATGATTTACCTGACCCCGTTCAATTTGCCAAAGATATTCATTCTATTTTACATGAAGATGGAATATGGACGTGTGAACAAAGTTATATATTAAGTATGATTGATACAAATAGTATTGATACAATTTGTCACGAGCATTTGGAATATTATGCTCTTCATCAAGTGAAAGAGATAGCTGATAGAGCTGGATTTAAAATAATTGATGTAAAGTTTAACGATTGTAATGGTGGAAGTTTTCGAGTGTATTTTGCCAAGAAAACATCGAATGTCTATATAGAGAATACCGAGTTAATTGATTCTATATTACAAAAAGAAAGAGAGAGAGGAATTATGAAAATGGAGCTTTATACAGATTTTATGAAGGGTTGTGATAGGGAAATTAAATATTTGAAAGATTTTATTGAACTTGTAAAGTCGCAAGGAAAAACGGTATATATATATGGTGCTTCTACAAAGGGGAATTGTCTTCTTCAATATGCTAATTTGGGAGAGTCACTTATTCAATATGCTGTAGAAAGAAATCCAAATAAGATTGGAAAAATGACAAGTACAGGAATAGAAATTATTGGAGAGGAAAAAATGAGAGAAAATCCGCCGGATTATTTGTTAGTTTTACCTTGGCATTTTCGAGAGGAGATAATAAAACGCGAAGATGTATTTTTGAGGAATGGAGGACAATTTATTTTTCCTTTTCCCAAGTTTGAGATTGTTGGCTCTAAACCCAAAGTATTGATAACAGGGTCTAGTGGAATGATAGCGCAATTTGTAAAAGAGGAATTTATCGATTATCATTTGTATGGAATTTCCCGAGATTTGTCAAAAAGGAATAATATGATTACATTTGGGATAGATATGATAATCGATGAGGACGGATTAGAGAATGCGTTGAATATTGTTCGTCCGGATATTATAATTCATTTGGCATCTATATCGAGTTCATTTTATGCTCTTCATCATCCTGTAGAGACAATTCTAGCGAATGGATTAGGGACGGTTCGTTTATGTGAAATCATACATAAAAATGGGTGGGCGACCAAATTATTGAATGCTTCTAGTAGTGAGATATATAAGGGGCATATAGATTATTTTGTGGAAGAAGATGATAAATCATTTTGTCATTTACATCCATATTCGATTGCGAAAATAATGGGTCATTCAATCGTGGATTTTTATAGAGAGACATATGGATTGCCTTTTTCGAATGGAGTCATTTTTACTACAGAATCGTCTTTAAAGCGTCCAGATTTTTTATTGAATAAAGTAGCAGCTCATATTAGAGAATGGAATTCTGGTAATAAGACGGTATTGACTGTAGGAAATTTGGATTCTTATAGAAATATTATTCACGCGAAGGATGTAGCGGGGGCGATTCGTGTAATTGTAGAGGAAGTCAAAGGGGATGATTATGTGATTTGCGGGGATGAAAGTTATAGGATGATTGATTTGGTGATGAAATTATATACACAAGCGGGTATTGCGGTTTGTCATAAAGATGATATATTGTATGAAGTGTCGAGTGGGTTAGAATTATTGGTGATACAAAATAAATCATTAGGGTTTGATTCGACTCCAACGAATATTCGAGGCGAAGCTAAAAAATTAAAGGAATTGGGGTGGAAAATGACCAATAATATTGATTCTATTTTGAATGATTTATTACAAGTTCGGGGGGGTGTGAACGATGAAGTGGTGAAATTTATTCTTTGATAAAAAAATCGTTTACAGCGATTCTATTGATTTTTTTATAACCAAATTGTTGTAAATAATCCGCGCAAGTTGGTTCATTAAAATTATTTTCTATTACCATCGCTTTTATATTATATTTTGTGAAATCGATACCTTTTAATACATCTAGTTCTGTATTTTCGGTGTCGATGGATATAAAATCAATATTAGTAGGATAATTCAATTCATCTAACAAGGATGTTAATGAGCGAACTTTCACTTTACATATTTGGCGGTCTGTAATCAAATGAGAATGTGATTCAATTAGACGTTCATCGGGTTCAAGACCAGAAATAGCAGACAAATTATCATTTAAACAAAAAATATGGAAATCTTTGTCTTCGGTGTCTTCATTTGAAATACAACAATTCATACATTCTTTTCGAATGGAATTGCATTTTTGAAAAGATGAAGGTATAGGTTCAATACAAAGTGCTCTCCATCCTTTTTTTTCAAAAAAATAAGTATTACTTCCGCTTATACCATCATAAGCACCTACTTCTATACAAACGCCGGATGTCAAATCTGGGAATAAAGTATTCAGGAATTCATCTTCTCTATGTTGTCCGTAAAACATAAATATATATTTTTGTAATTATATATCTTTATATAAAAAAAAGATATATAATAATATATGAAATTAGAAGTTTCAATAGGTGAAGCAATTGATAAATATTCAATATTAGAATTGAAATTAAAAAAAATCGATGATGAATATAAAAAGAAAGAAATAAAAAAAGAATTGGATGTGTTATCAGAATGTATTGTTTATAAAGAAACGAACGAGTTTTATTATCATTTACTTATCTATGTAAATGAAACTATTTGGGATATGACAAATGATATTAAAAAGAGAAGAATGGATGACCCTCAATTTTCGATTATTTCAAATAAAATTTTTGAATATAATCAAAAACGTTTTCGTATTAAAAATTGGTTTAATTTATTAGAATCTTCAAATATAAAAGAGCAAAAAAGTTACGCATCTATGAATTGTAAAATTATTATAGAAAATAAAGAAACTATATTTGATAAAATAGCCGAAATACATTATTTAGCATTAGAATATGACACAATAATTTTTGACACGGATTATGTAGATACTATACAACGTATTTTTACTATACCGACTTTTATATATGATTCAAACTATGTTACAAATATATGTATAGATTTAAATACTTATACTATACCCGAGTCAGAAAATAAAGAAATATTTTACACCTCACGATAAACAAACATTTTTAAATATATTCATGACATTTTCAGGATTATAATCCATATAACCATTATTTTTCATATCATATTTATTTTTTGTAAAAGTGGTGAATATATTTGTTAATTCAATCTCATTATTATAAATTACTGCTTTATCTTTTAAAATAATTAGATGTTCTGTTTCAGGCGATGACCCATATGTAATTACAGGTTTTTCACAAATAGCAAATTCTCCACAAGTTAGACCAAATGTCTCACCACGGCTTCTTGCGTGTATAAGAGCATCACACGTATTAATAAATTGACGTTTATATATCATATCAGCATTTCCTGGTAAATAAATGATATTTGGATGTGTATAAAAAATATTTGTATTCATAAATAAAAAATATATATTTGGGGTTTGTGCCAAAGTTTGTTTAATGGAATCATAAACAAATGGAATATCAAATGATTCTTTTCCACCATATCTACCGAATACAATTGCGTTTTCTGGGATATTAAGTTCTTTTCTCATATCGCCTTCTACTTCTGGTAAATATACCATATGAGGTAATACTGGATAATTTGTTCTATGAATATTATTTATAGTTTGTCCAATAGGAGTATATATATCGCCGTGTGGTTGTTCTGTAGTGAAAACACAATGCATTATATTTTTACAGTAATTAGAGAATAATCCGTCATAACCGCCTGCTTTTATAATAAAAATATGTGTTATATTATTATTTTTTACAATATTATCAATATCTTGTTGAGAACTATAATATATTACTGGGAATCGGTTATTAAATTTGTTATATGCTTGTATATCTACATCATATTCATGATGAATTTTATTAAAATCTCGAGTGATAATAATACTTTTATTTCCAAGTATTTTTTCATTATAATCAGCATAATCATATATGGCTATTTCGGTTCCTCTTAATGTTAATTTATTCGATAAAAACGCAATTGTTGTCATATAAATATATAAATTATAAATATTTATATA
>Ga0214921_10007339_pt1 | contig 14742 bp, 30 predicted proteins | sample LL1505_MetaG_FD_177992 | JGI IMG/M metagenome (GOLD analysis project Ga0214921, IMG submission 177992) | Freshwater microbial communities from Lake Lanier, Atlanta, Georgia, United States - LL-1505 | ecosystem: Environmental > Aquatic > Freshwater > Lake | place: USA: Georgia | collected... | reverse complement strand
CCCCCATATTCATACATTAAATCCATTGCCATATGTAATTTACAATCACATTCTCCACCATTCATGTTATCCATGAAATCAAAATGAGAAAAATTCTCATCATATATTTTTTGCATTAGTTCATCTATTGTGTAAGGTTTTGTTTGGGTCATGATATTAATTTTACAGGATTTCGGGGAAAAAAGCAAGTCTATCGTAATTAAGTTTTTATGTTATATTATATAGTTACTTAGTAGTAATGTCCGTTTTGTACTGATTTTGCCGGGGCCCCATTTACGCTTGCGATTCCAACGGGACTTGAACCCGTAGCCTCTACCGTGACAGGGTAGCGATCTAACCAATTGATCTATGGAACCTTGCGAGCAGTTTTATATCTTGCTCAGGATATTTTTTATTTATGCAATCTGCAAAGTGCTCTGCACAATTTTTAGCAAACGATTTTTCTCTGCGTTAATTGCAGGGTCAAATCCTGATGCTGATGCAAGAATGGATTCGTTAGAACCACCACGAGCAGAACGGTACCAGTCAAGGCGTTCTGTTAGTGCATTGAAAGCACCCCACGCATTACCAGCAATCATTCCGTTAAACTCGCCTGTGTAGATGTCGTTGATAACATTAACCTTGTTTTCCCACTTCTTGAAAGCACCCTTAGCATCTGCTTCTGGCTTAGGATATGCAGCAAGAATGATGTCATTGAATTGCTTAGCATTGATTTCTGTTTCAATCATAGCCTTAGCCATGATGTCAAAAGAATCCATATACTTATGAGCAAGACCAAGAGTCTCACGAGCAACGGCAACCTTACCGCTTGCTGTCTGTGTGTGACGAATCTTGAAAGATTGCTTAACACCGTTTTTCTTTTTTGTTGTGTTAAGTGCAAGATTGAGAGTGTTAGCGCATACAACACGAACAGGTGTAATACTTGCTTGAATAGCGATTGAGCCATCGTGTGATGTGTTGATGAGCAAATAAGTTTTTACCTTGTCTGCAACACCATTAGGGTCAAGAATTGTTTCACGCTCTAGTGCTAACGCACCGAATACAACACGTCCACCCTTGATTGAGCCAGCGGTTTCCCAACGTCCGCCACCGTCAAGAATATTGTCACCGAATGAGAATAAATCTTCATTCTGCATAACATGATAACGCTCACCTACGACACCAAGAATGTCTGTCTGTGAATTATCGGTAGGGTTAGTACGCAAAACGTACTGATAGTTTTTGTCACTTGTTAAGTGTGATGGGGTTTCCAAATCTTCAAGACGAACATTCCAATTAGAAAGGTTAGCCAAATCTAACATTTCTTTTGTGGTTTTTTCTTCTGTGAATACGGTACCCAATCCATGCCAAGCAGGTTCACGAAATGATGCAAAACTTGCAACGCCATTTTGTGTTTCTAGTTCATGTGCCATGAGTTTTCTCCTTATTGTTGTTGAGATTTAAGTATAACAGGACAGACTGACAAATGCAAATCAGGATAGTTAGATGTGGACAATATGGACATTTTTTAATGTGTCTTAAATCATATGTGATCTTGGTCACAGCGGGCCCGGCCCGCATTTTTATGCAACGGCATGAATAAAAATATTAAGCAGTTTTAAATCGTGCTTAGGATTTATTAGTAGCCCCCTACTAAATATCTATTCTGTCAACACTGGATGACAGATACGTTACACCTTGTGGCTCTGATACTGAATCAAAATCAATATCATGAATTAAGTTTTGTGCTTCTTCTTCACTACGTGCATTAACTGTAATTGAATACATAACTGTAACTTCAAGTTCGAATTCTTTTGTTAACTCAAAACCGCAAATGTTTGCAATTTCTTCTGCAGTGCTTTCATCAATGGTCCCGTGCTCCATTGCTTCCAAGGTCCATTCTTGCATTTCGTTACGCATACGTGAGCGCTCTGCAGCCTCACCATATGAACGCTGAGTTACTTTTTGGATGTGTTCTTCTAGTTGCTTGATACGCTCATCTTTTTGTGCAATTTGAGATTGAAGGAACTCTGTTGTTGTGCTTGGTATTACTGTTACTGTTTGCTCCATATGGGGCTACCTCTTTCTGTTGTTTGTTTAATTTAATTGTACTAGGTACCGCTGACAAATTAGGTGTGGTGTTTGCTTTTACATCAGCCTTATCCACATTTTGCGGTAGTTGATGGATCTACCTTTCAACGCCTAATTGTAGTGAGCAGTTTAGCGACCTACTCAGGTCGTTTATTTAATTAGAGATAACGAGCAATAGCGTTGTATGTGCTAGTGCTAACTGTTTCCTCATCTGTCATCTTGAGGATACGAATAGCGTTTGATAGTTCCTCTTTCATCTCATTGTATGAGTGGCGATGGAGAACTTCGTAGTCCTTCTCAGGCTCTTTAGGCAAGTCCTTCTCTGATACTGTTAGGTCAAAGTCAATGTTAAGACTATTGTTCCATGAACGGAAGTTAGTGCGGAAGTTTTCTGCCTTCTTGATGTTGGCAATAGCGTAGTCCTGCACTTCCTTTTTCCACTTATCAAATTGCTTCTGAAACTTTGCTTCGTTGCTTTCTTGATTAGTCCAATCAAGTTCTAGTTTCTCTAAGCGAGTTTCTAGTGCCTTGATTACCTTTGGTGTTGCTATCTTTACTGAGATTGCTTTTTGTCGTGCCATGTGTTTTCTCTTTTCTTTGGTGGTTTATTTATAGTATAGGGGGTAGGTCTGACATTTTTAGAGTGAGCAGTTTATAGTCATGCTCAGGACATAAGACTAACTAATTAAGAATTAGCCTTCCATGTTGTCCAGCGTGTGTTGCCATTTACATCTAACTTAACACGAACTGTGTCTTTTGCAGTAGGGGCAATCTCAAGAATTGTTCCTGTTACCTTTGACTTCTGTGATGTGTAGAGGTCGCCTACCTTGTATGTGTTTGCTGATACTGTCATTTTGTTTCTCCTTGTTAGTTTGTTGTATGTATTAAGTATAACATTTCCTACTGACATTTTTCAAGTCCATTTCTTGTATTTCTCATTATGTGAGACGGATAAGTGTGTGATGTCCGTCACACGGCGGTATAAATCGGACATTTGGGACTATTGTTGCATAAACAATAACAATAGCCATAGCATGATAAATAAGATAATTTTACTATCCATAAGTACCCCCTATTTTTTAGTTGCTGAAAATACTATGTCTGCTTTAGAGTATACACACAATGAGCAAGAAACGCAAGCCGAGCCATTTGTGCTAATTAGCGGTATCTGCTTATTATTCTCAGGACACTTAGCGCCAGGCTTATTAGTCAATGCCTTCATGTCTGCTTGACCAATAGCAAAATTTTTGGCAAGGTATGCTAATTTAATTCCATGATCTGTTTTAAGTCCAATACCAATAGTCTTATTCTCGCTATCTGTTGAATAGTATAAAGATAGATTATCTATACCCTTCAACATTACGGCGGCAGACTTAACACGTGTATACACCCAGAATTGAATATCAGGATTATTAAGGATGACATGCTTCCATGCGAATGCGTACTCATCGTTAAAGAAGTCTCCGTCCCAATGGATACGGAATAACATCTTAGCGTTACGCTTTACACAATCATTTCTAAAATCATTTATCATTTCTGATAACAATGCTTCCATGGTGTCATGGTCTGCATTCTTTAGTAATTCCCAATTGTGTAATAGGTTTTTCTTTACTGTTGGGAATACCTTTTCCAATTTGCCTGCATAGCAAACACTCTCGCAGACAGACGTTGCGCCAGGACATGAATAGTTTTTTCCTGCAGGTAATCCGAACGTGTTGGCAATGCTTGCCTGCTTTCCATTTGGTGTGACAAGGTTAGCAACCTTTCTATCTTTTGAGCGTAGTAGTTTAGTCATGGTGGGAGCCTCTTTCTTTCCTTAATTCTAACATCAAGGACTGACATTTTTTTCTGTTGTATTTTTTCTTATTTGGGACAGCGGAGGCTGCATTAGAACGACGTAATTCCATTAATCGTCTTAATTCCTCTTCGCTTTTCTTCATCTAATTAGTTTAGCAGAAATTGGGAAAAATATCAAATCGTTTTAATGTGGCGTGGATCACAGGGCCCCGGCCCCTTTTTTGCAGGGAATAAATTAAATTTTATTCTTCTTCAACAAATGCATACAATGAAATCAAATCAGTGTAAGCAAATTGTGTAACTACTTTTTCACCAAACTCATTTTCTGTTTGTATGTCATAGTTATCACCCGTTGAATCACTTTCAATAAAGATTACTTCAACAATGTCATTATCAATCTTGATTAAATCACCAAGCATTAACTGGTCTGGTGTTAAGTTATCAGCATGAATTAATTCCATAGCAATCATTGTAGCAGTCATTATTCTAACCCCAATCCTAATTCAAATCCTAAGTCTTCTTCATAGTCTTCAACGTTTTCGGGCAACCATGCGTGTAAGTGGTGTTGTTCAATGATAGCCCATACTGGTGCAGCGGTGCTTCCCTTGTAACTAATTCCATCAGGCATTTCAATAGTTTCGTCCCACAAATCTTGGTGAGCAAAGTCAATAGCCTGTACGCATACTGGAACCATGCTTAGTGGTACTGGTGGATAGTGATTACCCTGCAAGTGATAACCGATAGCCTGTTCAAGGCTTATGTCAATGTTTTCTGCTAACTCTGTTGCAAAATTGTTTCCCATTATCGTGTTACCACCATTCCTGTTTTGTAGAAAGTTTTTGTGTGCATTTTACCTGAAGGTTCAGATAAGTTAATTGTTGCGTATTCATCAGCAAATCCATGGTCAATAAACTTTTGATAAACTTCAACGGCAGATAAGGCATCACTATAACGCCCAACCCACTTAGGGGCTGAGGCTGAGTCATAGGTACAAGTTACTGAGTATAAGTATTCCATTATGCATTCTCCTTATAGTATTCGTTCATGATACTTTCAGCATACCATTCTGAGTATTCATTTTCAAGAGACACGCCCTTGTTGCACTCACAAAATTCTGTATCGTATTCACCATGACCATTACCCCAAAAGAGTACGCCCTCATCATGGCAATCAACGCAATCAACCAAAAAGTCTAGTAAGTTTCCCATTTATTTATTCTCCAATCTTTACTGCAACAGTAGCATAGCGGTCTGACAAATACGAAGGCGTGTCAATCTGTACGACATAAGCCTCAGTATTTTCTCCATACCAAATTCCTTCACGCTTTTCTGCGTGTGTGATAGTACCCTCAAAGTGGCGATTAGTTGAGCGATAAGTTTTTCCTACAAGTAGGTTTTCTATTGTGTATAGTTTAGTAGCCATGTGGCAACCTCTTTCTTTTTGTTTAATTACTTTATTACTCTGTAATCCTATCATTTATGGCTGACAAATACAATTTATAAAGGGGTTATCTTAAATAATGAGACGCTCAAGTGGTGTGATAAATCTCACACAAGACACGCCCGACCGCGCCGGGGTTTTTTATTTGAAAGATCAAGCAGTTTTAAATCATGCTTAGGATTTTTTGTTATGCAGTTTCAAATTGTTTTGTGCAAGCGTCCCAAAATTTATCTTCATCAAATCTTGGATTGTCTGCACTAAACCACTCACTGAATTCAAAAACTAAATCTTGAAAAACGTGAGAGTCAATACTATCTGCAAATTGATTTAGAATTTTTGCAGTTTCTACATAGTCTTTGCGTGTCATCATGATTACTCACCATCCAATTCTAGGAATGCGTAGGACCCGCCCTCGTTGATGTTTTCTAATTGTGCAAGGACCTCATCACGAGTTGTGTTTTCTGTAATTGTCATTAGGTCATCAATCATGCCTTTGTTCATGTTGATAAACATACCTTCAGGAAGGTTTACAATTTGAGGATAAGTACTTGATTCAATTTCTACTTTTGAGACAAAGTTAAATCCTTTGTACTCAAATGGAAATAGTGCAAAGCGTGTGATTGTGTTAGTCATTAGAGTGAAGCCTTTCCACGAAGTGTTCCAGTAATTCCAAGAGTATCGCAAGCGATTTTTACAGATACGCCAACAGGTAAAGTGTTAGGGTAAGTAGAAATAAATTGAGCAACCGCTCCCTTGCTAGGGAGTGAGATTGATTTTGTTGAACCTGAAAAGGTTTCTAGTTTTACAGTGTATGACATGGATGTCATCCTTTCGTTAAGTTGATAAGACTATCTTATCTTAGGGGGCTGACAAATTGGGCACTTATTTGCTTAGGCTCGCTGTGATTTAGGTCACATTTATTTGCTAAGGCTCATTGCTTAATTAGTCATTATTTAATTGTATAAGAGAATACTATCAGAGAAATGTCAAAAAGTCAAATCTAAACACGGCGTGTCGCATGTGATCCTCATCACACGGGCCGGGGCCACTTTTTCAACGGTACATAGTTTATAAATTACTATGGTAGTAAAGAAAACCAAACACCATCATTGCAATCATTACAACTAACATTAGTTATTCTCCTTATAAAGAAAGTCCCAAGCCTTACGGCATAACACAATAGACTTACAATTATCACAACAGATAACACCATCACGATTTAACTCTAGGTCATACATGTCAATAGATGTAGTAGCGTTACCACATACTGACTTTACATTTACATAAGTACTCATTTACTTTCACACCTTTCGTGCATTGTTCTTGGTGCTAACACTACTTGACCACACTGACAAGTATTCATTAGCCCTTTAGGGTAATCTGTGGCTTTTGCAAAGCCTTGTCCAAAAATAGAGTTACTCATTTAGTAACCTCCCAATCTGACCACATAGGTAGTCGTTCCATACCAAAGTCTAACCAATAGCGGTCAATGTTTTGCTCGCAATCTTGGCAGAAGGTGTATTGGAAATCTCCTACCTCAGAGATAGCGGAGAAGTAGGGATTGTGCTCTACGCACTTGATAATTGTTTGAGTCATTTTGACTCCTTTCTAATTTGCTAACCTTTAGCAACTTTCTTTATACTAGAAGTATAACAGGCACCACTGACAAATTAGCCTGTTTCTCGGGCGTGTCTGCAAAGTATTTTTGTGATAAGGGTCACACTACTTATCCACAGAGTTATCCACAGGGGCCGGGGTCATGTGGCGCACATCACACCAGGAACACGGCGTGTCGTCTTGACTTTTGGCGGTATCTATGATAGTATTCTACTATACAAACTAAAGAAAGGTGTTCACAATGAATACACTAGAAAGAATCAGACAAGAACAACAAGAACGCTATGCAATTCAGCGTGAGAAAGATAAGGCTAAGATAGAGGCTATGTTCTCTAACAATGCTCGTCCATTAAACAATGCTCATCTATTAGGAAAGGCAGAAAACTAAATGAACCCTTTCACAATGTTTATTGATTGGATTGAAGATTATCCAGAAGCAGGTATGATTTGTGCTATTGGCACAGTCATTGTTTGCACTATTGCAGGAATTGTTTGGGGGTAAGAAAATGTTATCAGCAATGTATGCACACACATGTGAAACATGTGGAGACACAGGAATTATTTTGTTTGATGAGAATAAAACACACATAGACCCTTGCAAGTGTGAATAGGGTAGGGTAGGGGGTACGCCCCCTCCCACAAGTGTGCTCACTAATTATTATCAATTCTTTTTTGTAAATGCTGCATCATACAAACCAAACAAATATTCAGATTTTTGGCAATTTGAAATTTTATTCAGATTTTCAGAAAAGCGGTATATAAAATAATATTCAGATTTTGCCTGGTACTAATGATCCATAAACAAAGTAACAACCATTAAAAATAGGATGCTAACTCCTACTATAAGAAAGAACTCCATCACCATTTACCTTCTGGACATTTAGCATGAGCAAGGGTAGTCTTAAGTTTCATAAAACATCCACACTTTCTACATGTATTAGATAACTTTCTATAAAAGGGACATGTTTTGCAAATTTCAAGGCGGTATGCAGCCAATTCTTCTGGGCTTCTGGGTGAATTAGGATTTAATAAATCCCAAGGCTTAACATCTTCTGACATATATTCATTATATCCTATATCACCTGATATATAACTATAACGTTTTGTTATAAACCCCTTAGCCAGATAGTATCTATAACTTTTTGTTATAATCTGGCATATCCTCCATACTAGAGAAAACTAACCTTTATTAGACATAGTGAGTTTGTAACTCTTATATTGTCTATAGGGGGTTTGGGTAACTCTATTTTCGGCTTCGCTTTATACCGCGACATAAAAGCAATTTTGATCTCAAATAATGATATAATAATCTTATTATGACAACTTCCGATTGGGCTCAATTTATTCTTGCTTTGCTTTCAATAGGAGCAATAATTGTAAGTTCAATCAGATGGTATATAAGAATTCAAGTAAAGCCCATAGCAGAAGCAGTAGCAGATATTCGTGCCGAGACTAAAACAAACGGCGGAACTTCAATGCGTGATGAGATTAAATTTATTAAACTTGAACAAGAAAGATCTGCTAAAACCAGACTAGCGTATAATGATAAATTAGATCATATGTACGAAATTCTTTTAGAGTATATATCTAAAAACTCTAAATAGTATATATATAAGATATCTTAAAAACCTCTTACTTTATACTTCTTTTCTTTATATATTTTAAGTATACACCTTAATACCCTGGTTTTACAGTTTTTAAGTAAAGTTGTTTATAACAATCTTGTAACAATTTCTATATACGCTGGGATTATAAATTTTTTATACCCTTTATAACTTTTTGTTACATATTAATGTTATAATGAAAGCGCTGGCCCACTAGGTTGCTCTCTACCCCACCCCCACTGCGCCTAGTGGGTTCAGCCTTTATTTATGGTATAATCAATCATTATGACATGTTCTTCTTGTTTCCCGCAAATTCAAAAATATGGCGCAGACCCAGCCAGCGTTCAGTGGAAAGTTGTGCGTGGAGATACAGCAAGCATTGAGATTGAGTTTCTTGAGATTGACGAAACTACCCCATTTGACACCGATGGCTGGACTTATAAGGCTACATCATACGATGCCACAGGTTCTATCCTAGATGACCTTCCAGTAACGGCTACAACAGGAGTTGCAGTAATTACAGTAGATCCTTGTATTACTGAAAAATGGGGAACAGCATATAAAACAGTAGTAGCAGAATTGCCATTTGATTTACAGATTACTATTCCAGCGGCATCTGGAGAACCAACAGTTTGGACACCAGTTATTGGTACAATATGTGTACTAGGTGATATTACTCCAGGAGGAAGTCTATGACATCATTACCCCCAGTTATAAAGATTAATGATACAAGAACAAACTTTCCACCTATTGTTAAAGTAAACAATAAAGTTTTTAAGGTAAAGGGATAAGATGGCATTTCCAGGTACATATAATTTTAGTTACTATCGTGGAGACACAAATCAATTTGTTGTCCGTCCAAAAAATTCTACAGATGGATCTGCATTTGATCTAACTGGATATACTGCTCAATTTGTTGTTGCTACAGCAAGAGGTCCTGCTGGAACTAAATATAATATGACAGCAACCGTTAACGCTAGTACAGACATTGTTACATGTACTATTTTGCCAGCAAGCGGAAGAGACCTTGCAGCAGGAACATTTGTTTATGATGTTCAAATTACAAACGGTGTACAGATTTATACACTTCTAACAGGAACAATATCCGTTACAAACGATATTACTGGTTCATAAAAATGCCTACAGTTGTTTTTTCAAATGATGATGTAACAGTTCTTGGACCACCAGAAGTGGTTGAAGTACTTGTTGATATTGGGCCACAAGGAGTTCGTGGAAGCCAGTTCTTTGTCGGGGTAGGAAATCCAAACTCTGTTGATATTGGACAAACAGTTAATCTTAATGATCTTTATATAAATACATCTCCTGGTGGAGAACTAGGATATTTATATCAATATAGATCAGAACCAGGTGGGGATACTTGGGTTGAGGTTCTTGATATATACCCTTCAGTTTATTCAGAAAATGCAGAGGTTACTTTTACTTCTGGAGTAGCACAAGTTATTATTCCAGTTGCAGATATCGTAACTGTAAGTGGAACACCTCTTACAGCAGATAACTTTAGTGTTCAATACACAATTGCTCATACAAATCCAGTAGCATCTGCAATGCAGATACCACCATTAGTTGGAGCAGGAACTAACTTAGTTATTAATCTTGATGCAGTTGAGTATGCAACAGGATCATGGGTAGCATTAGATGATCCAGTTACAATTCACTTCAATATAACAATTGTTGAAGCAGGTGCAGTATCATAACATGGTATAATTTTGAAGAGGTGATTTAATGGCAACAGAGTCAATTGGTGCATTAGTACCAACAGCGATACCAGGATATGAAGATGCTGCAGACATCCAAGCAGCACTTCGTGCATACCATTATGGTTCATATGCATATAGTCCAGCCAACACTTCTCCAGGATCTTTAGTAAATCCATCTATTGCTTATACAATAACAGACCTTCAAAGTCAGATTACAGCACTTGGCACTGGTGGAATTGCTCCAACAATTTTTACTGCAAAGGGCGGACTCATAACTGCCACAGCAGCAAACACCCCAGTTCAATTAACCGTTGGTGGGTCAAACGGAATGGTCTTGACTGTAAACAGCGCAACAGCCACTGGCTTAGAGTGGGCGACACCAATTGTAACATTAAGTAATACTATTACATTTACTAATAAAACCCTTACCTCTCCAATAATTGACGGTACTGGTGTTATTTTTGAAGGATCCACAGCAGATGCCAATGAAACAACTTTAACTGTTATAGATCCGACGGCAGATAGAACTATAACCCTTCCAAATGCATCTGGAACAGTAGGACTTACATCAGATATTGAAGAATTAGAGATCTTAGTCCTAATGGGAGCAATTCTTTAAAATGTGCTATAATATAAAATTAGGAGGTAGTAACTAATGGCTACAACAAGCAAGGCTCTCTTTCGTGGAGCAGCAACAACAAATACAGCAACAGTTCTGTATACAACACCATCTGCAACCACCACGGTTGTTACAAGCATCGTAGTTGTAAATACAGCAGGTTCTGCTGGAACATTTACCCTTGGTCTTGCAGGAACATCACTTGCTACCACAGTAGCAATTGGTGCAAATAGCATTATTACACTTGATGTTAAGCAGGCACTTGTTGCTACAAATACAATTACTGGTGGAGCATCTGCTACAACGGTTACATTCCATATTAGCGGAGTGGAGATTGCATAATGGCTGTAGATAGAATTCCTGGGGTTGGCCCATTAAACTCAGATATCGCAACTGCCACCGCTGCAGCAGTTCCAACCAACTCAAGCATTGCTAATGCTGTTGCTGCAGCAGTTCCAACCAACTCAAGCATTGCTAATGCTGTTGCTGCTGCGGTACCAACTAATGCTTCCATTACAAATATTGTTCAAAATCAATCACCATCAAGAACACCATACGCACTAGTTGCTACAAATACACAAAACTGGGTAGCACCAAATACTACAAACGCAGTTTCAGTTTTTATGGTTGCTGGCGGAGGTGGCGGAGGTTCTAACTCAACAGCATCTTCTGCTGGAGCAGGTGGGGGCGGAGGCGGTGGCGGAATTATAAGACGTGTTGTACCAGTAACTCCTGGAGCCACATATTTACTTACAATTGGAGCAGGTGGAGCAGGATCAAATGGTGGAGGAGCAGGCGCTACTGGCGGTGCTACAACTTTTGGTAATCTATTAACTGCAGATGGCGGTGGCGGTGGTGGAGGAGTTAACTCTACTTCTGGTCTTGCAGGTGGTAGCGGTGGAGGAATTTCACAAGGAACCACTCTTAAGTTAGCAACTGGTGGAGGAGGAGCAGGTCAGACCACTACCATACCACCTGCTTATGCGACTACAAACACAAGTACAAACACCTCTATTGGTGGAAAAGGAAATCAGGGATCCTCTGGTATGTGGTCGTCTAACTCTATTACTTTTGGCCCTCCAGGAGTAGGAATTGAAGGTATGGGCGGAGGAGGCGGAGCATCAGGAGCCTCTGGATCTCACGGTGGTGGTGATGGTGGAACTACAACTGCAGCAACAGGAAACAATGGCGGAAACGCAAATTGGTATGGTGGCGGTGGCGGTGGGTCAGGAGCATCAACTGGAACTACTGCGTATACAGGTGGTACTGGATACCAAGGCGTTATTTATCTATCTTGGGTACAATAAGGAGTAAAAAATGTCACATTTAAATACACATGCTTATGCTTTTTTAAAAAACAATAGAGTAATTTCTTCTATAGTTTTTGAAAATCATGATGATCAAGATTTGCTTGAAAGTACAAAAGAACATTTAAATGCTGATCAATACATAGATTGTTGTGAAGTTGGATTTATTCCAGGAACTTATTTTACTTGGGAAAATGGAGAATTTATTACTCCAACAGAAGATTGGCTTTATGAAAATAATATTATTTCCGAAACAACACAAATGCGAAAACTAAGAGAAGAAGCAGAAACATATTATTTTGCTACACTAAATCAACAATAAAATTTATTTATATAGATAAAATAATTAATAATGGGGGCATTAATTGAAAATTATTTTTACAAGTGTTTATGATTTAGAAAATTTTGAGCACAAGGTTTCTCCTGCTTCAAAAATTATTCCCGAATGGTATAAAAAAACATTTAGTTACTTAGGTGAAAAACCAGGAAAGCCTGACGGAAAAGGATCTGTTCCACAAACAATAAAAAGATGTGTTCCTGTATTTGATGCAATGACAGCAGGGTATATAATTCCAACATATGCAGATGTCTACGTATCACAAAAAAACAATCAACCATGGTTTGAGTGGTCTTCTGGACAAGGTGTTGAATTTCATTCAGTGTCCCAATTAGAGAATCATCCAGTTAATGCAAAAGTTGATGCTCCTAAATGGATAAATCCATGGGGAATAACATTGCCAAAAGGTTATTCTGCATTATTTTTACCACCAATGCATCAAGACAATAAGTATTTTGAAATTTTGCCAGGAATAGTTGATTGTGATGAATATACTAGTCCAGTAAATTTTCCTTTCATGTTAAAAGATCAAAACTTTGAAGGATTAATTCCTGCGGGAACACCTATTGCTCAGATAATTCCTTTTAAAAGAGATAAGTGGAATATGGAATATGGTTCTTCTAAAGAAATAAAAAAAATGCTAGTTGTTAACAGTCTTCTTAAAAATGTTTTTATAAACTCTTATAAAAATAAATGGTGGACTAGAAAAGAGTTTAACTGATGATTAAGAAAGAAGATAGCATTGCAATAGGTTGGTGTGATAACGGCTTAACTGAAGGAATGTTTTCCCATGGACTAGCAGAAACAGCGCTACATGGACGGATGAGTGAAATGAATATAACTCATATTCTTAGAGTTGCAGGAAACCAACTTCCACGTCAAAGACAAGAATTGTTTAATGTTTGGGCAGATGAAGCAAAAACAGACTGGCTTTTATGGGTAGACTCAGATATTATTTTAACTTTAGACTTGCTAACAAAACTATTAATTGCAGTAGATGAAAATAGCAGACCAGTTGTTTCTGGAATTTATTTTATAGATCGTTCGGGTACATTTAAAACACCAACACCAGCAATATTTTATGATAATAGTGAATATGATATTGAGTCAGTTCATCCACTTCCACATGATAAAGTTATAAAAGTAGATATATGTGGAATGGGTTTAATGCTGATGCATAGATCAGTAATTGAAAAAATGAGAACGGCAATAAATGGACAATCATTTTTTAATGAAGTTGGCAAGAGCGATGGCAGTTTTATAGGAGAAGATGTTACTTTTTGTCGTAATTTAAAAAAGGCTAATATTGAAATTTTTGCTAACACTTCTGCAATAGCAACACATATAAAAAAGATTAATATCGATCAAGAGTTTTACCTAAGACAATATAATGAAAGCAATTTATAATGCTTAATAAAACAAATTTATGCTATAACATATTTCATTTAGATCAACCAACATTAAACTCTGAAGTTAGAAACAAAACAAAAGAATCTACTTCTAGCATTATTTCACAAATTGCAACACTAAATGAAACCAAAAGTGTACAAATTTATAATGAGTTTGAATTAAGTGATTTTTTAATTAATAATGAAAAATTTTTAATAGATCCAGCAGGTCATTCATACGAAGTTCCAGGATACATTTTAGATGAACAAGAAAGAGTAAAGTGGGATGAAGAAAATGTAATGCTTAAGGGTTGGAAGTATGGTGAAATAGGGGTTTGGGCAAGTAATTATTTAGCCCTTAAATCTTTTATTGATAGCAACTTTGAATATGCAATTTATTTTGAAGATGATTTTGAAATTAAAGAGGGATTCATTGAACTATTGCAAAAATGTTATCATGACTTGCCAGAAGACTGGGATGTTTTATACCCATATTCGCACCAGCGAGAAGAATACTGGTATGAGACAATGAAAGACATAGTTGATATAGAAAAAAAATATATCTGTAAAACTTGGCATGAATTATCTCAAGCATGTTATTTAATTAATAAAAAGGGTGCAAAAAAAATATTAGACTATGTAGAAAATGATGGTATTTCAAAACCTATAGATGTTGCATTTTTAAGAAAACCAAATAACATAATTACTTATGGATCTAAACCAATTGAAAATCCTCCATATGAAATTAAAAAATTTCCATCAACCTTTCAGTATGGAAAAACTAAAAATTTAACAGATGTTGTAAAAAAAATTGAACGAATTTCTAAAATGTTTATTGATAATAA
>Ga0214921_10007338_pt1 | contig 14744 bp, 16 predicted proteins | sample LL1505_MetaG_FD_177992 | JGI IMG/M metagenome (GOLD analysis project Ga0214921, IMG submission 177992) | Freshwater microbial communities from Lake Lanier, Atlanta, Georgia, United States - LL-1505 | ecosystem: Environmental > Aquatic > Freshwater > Lake | place: USA: Georgia | collected... | reverse complement strand
TCAGATCAGTTTGCTTGATTATCACCAATCCATCTGGCTTTTGGTTATTAGAGCCCATCTTAGACAGCCAAATATTGCTAGCTACTCCTGCAGAGCAAAGTATATGTCCCCCGTAAGAATCATTAAGGGCCTGTTTAATGCCTGCAATCAAGCCTAAGACACCTTTTCTGTCTTGAAGATAGGACGGAACCTTAAGATAAGCCTCGTCTATACTCTTGGCGCGCACATAGCAAGGCGTAGAGTGTAGTATATCCATAATTTGTCGGTGTATTTCTCTATACGAATTAGGGCTGTCATGGACTACAACAATATCTGGGCACATGGTCTGTGCCTCGGACACCTTTGTGCCTGTTTTGATGCCATATTTTTTAGCCTCAACAGATGCAGCCACAATGCTTCCTCCAGCACTCGGGGCCGTCGATACAGCGACCGGCCTTCCTCGTAGTTCAGGATTGTAAAACTGCTCAACTGAGGCGAAAAATGAATTCATATCGACAAAGATGGTTGAATATTCAATTGGCTGGTTTTTAAGTATATTTTCGGGTCTCATAGATAAATACTACAATTTTATAGATATAAAAGCAAACAAAATACGAACAAAATAAAATACTTTCCCACAGCCCAAAATAGTTTTCCACTTTATTTTTTTATAGTTATATGACAATATATAGACATGAAATGCCCAATTTGTGGATCAACTGGTCTAAAGACTACTAACTCCCGCTCTACCAAGAGCGGCACTCAAACCTGGCGCCGCAAGGAGTGCAAGAAATGTCACTCCTCTATCACGACCTATGAAAAGCCAGATATGGGATGGCTAAATATCAAGTATGCTGCAAAAAATACGAGCCTTCCGTACAATAGATCGATATTAAATAAAAGCATTTTGATGGTATTTGATAATGATGAGCTACAAAATATAAATATAGAAAATGTACTCGACACAATAGAACAAAAAATTGTTTCAACTCGAAAAACAATAATTACAAATTTGGAGCTTATAAAAATTGTGCTCAATACATTGCAGCCAATTAGCACCAATGCAACCATAAAATATTTGGCAAACTACGGACAGCGTAATAATCAGCGCAAACTCAATAAGATAATTAATAGCCTATAGGTACTTAAAAAGCCCCATAATTGGGGCTTTTTAATATATTTACAGCTAGTGTTATTCCTTAGCTTCAGCTTCCGTGGCTTCACCTTCTTTAGACTCACCTTCAGCGGCTTCGCCCTCTTCGTTGGCGCCTTCTGGGATAGCTTCACCAATTTCTTCATCTAGAGCAGCCATTTCTTCTTCGCTACGTGGTGGATCTACCTTACAAATAAGCTGTTCGGCATCTTCTAATAGCTCGACACCTTCCGGAACCTTAATGTCTGATACATGAATAGATTTACTGAAGTCATCTAGTCCAGAGATATCAATTTCGATATGTGGAGGTAAGTTGGCCGGTAGAGTCTCAACTTCAACTTCTTCAATATTTTTGAATAATGATCCTTCTTGCTGGAACACAGCTGGAGATTCACCTACAAAATGAAGTGGCACTTCTGTTCGGATGGTTTTATTCATGTTCACTCTATAGAAATCAACATGGTTAATTTCATTATTTATTGGGTTTAGGCTAATGTCATGAACTAGCACGTTTTCGCTAGCTTCATCACCTATTTTAAGCTCCACGATAGTACTCTGACCTACCTGCGAAAATACCTTATTGAAGTCTTTTGCATCAATTTCTACAGATGCGTTGTCTTTATTATTACCATAAACGACTGCCGGAATTTGGCCAGTCTTGCGCAATTCGGCAACTTTTTTGCCAAATGAATCACGAGTCTTTGCTGATATAACAATTTTGTCCATTAAAATCCTTGTTATTTAGTTTTCTTAGTCTTTTGAGGTTGTGTTAAATACAAGTGAAAAGATGCTATCTCCTGGGAAGATATTGGCCCTTTCGATAGAAACTCAGAGCGCTCTTTGTAACCCAGGTCGGCCTTGCGTCCCATTCTAGAAACAGCCTTCTTGGCGGCCTGATCTATCTCTGACTGGAGAAAGACCGTGGCCAAAACTGGCAAAGAACAGTCATGACAGGTTAGCTGCATAAAGCAGTGCTCCTCGACTTTGCCAAGAAAGGCAATGTCGTCATGAATATAATTTGCACCACAGGATGGGCACTTGTAAAAAACTTGCAAGTTCTTTATTAAATCCTGTAGGTTTTTACTTTTCACGTTTTAATGTATTCCCTCTTGATAATAAGCATACCATATCTGGTAAATATGGTCAATCGGCTTTTTTAGACCTTCGTCTTTTTAGTACCGCCAAGCCACTTAGCAATACAGCCATCACCACTATCAATACAATTATCCCGATTACTTTCTGCAGTGTAGTACCCATAATCCCAACTAGCCCGAAAATTATACATAACAAATAAATGCTTAGTACCGCTTGGCGCTGAGAAAATCCAGCATCCAAAAATAGATAGTGCAAATGCCCTCTATCTGCCGTAAATGGCGACTTTTTATGTAGTAGCCGCCGAATAACAGCCCAAACAGCATCAAGTATTGGCAGACCTAGGACTAAAGCCGCCGTTGCTAATTTAGCTCCAGAAAAAATAGCCAATATGCCAAGTGTCATACCCAAGAAATATGCGCCAGAGTCACCGTTGAATATTTTGGCTGGATAAAAGTTATAAACCAAGAAGCCAAGAGTGGCACCCATTAATATTATTGAAACCAATGCAGTACTTGGCTGAGCAACTTTATCACTAATTGCTAGCAGGAAAATTATTCCAGCTGCTATGGCTGAAACTCCGCCCGACAATCCATCTATTCCATCTAAAAAATTGATTGTGTTTGTCATGCCGACCATCCAAACAACTGCAAGCAATACTGCCAACCAATTAAAACTAAAGGTTGCACCAAAAAGACTCAATACAGTCGTAGTCTGTTCTAGTGCAATCGTATCCCCAAAAGGATTTGTGATATTTGATATAGTTATTCCAAATCCGATTGCAGCTACCAAAGCTGCCAGCAACTGAACAGCTAGCTTTACCCACGGGCTCAAGCGCCTAACATCATCGATAAGTCCAACAATTAACACCATAGTACCAGCCACCATAAGACCCACAAATTCTTTAGGAATTACATCAAGAAGTGAGAAGCAGACAACCACAAATGCGATGTATATAGCCAATCCTCCGCCCCTAGCCATAACACTTTTGTGTATTTTTCTGTCTGCTTCTTCAGGGTTATCTACAGCACCTACTTTTGTGGCAACTTTCTTCACCACAGGAACCAACAAAGTAGCGATTAAGAATGCCGATAATAGTCCTATGATATAAATCATTTCTTGACCGCCTTTTCAGTAACATCAAAGGCCTTGGGATAGCGCCCGAACATTAGCCTGGTCTGTGCATCCAGTGCAGCAGCGGAGCCAAAAAGAATAGATGTCACGGGTATCAACACCCATTGCAAGACCATAAAGATTATCTTAGCCCTATGGTAGTGCTTGGGTCTTGGTGGCAGCATTAATAGGCTTAATAATATTGTTATGAATTGACCAATTAATGCTATCGTTAAAATTCTTGAAGCCACAACAGGAAGTTGGTGTGCTATTACTTGTCTACTAAACTGATCATTTAATACCAATGGTGCCCAGGCGGCAAAGGTAATAATTAATGGAGCCGTTGCCCAGCTAATGTGACCCTCGACGAGTCTAGAAAATTGTAGCCATTTTTTTCCAAAACCAATCTGTTTGTTTTTTAAATTATTGGTAACCACAAATGGAATATCACTAGCACCATAAGCCCACCTACGTAGCTGTTTATACTGATTCAAAAAAGTTTTACGATAATTATCGGCCAATACTGCATCTTGGTATATTGGAACATATAATGGCTCAACCAAGTGATCGCCATCGTATGTAAAGAAAGTGCGCCAGTACTGGTGACCGTCCTCCACTATGGATGTCACAGACCAAAAATCAGTATCAATTAGTGTCTTCATGCTTTGTGCATGCGCTGCAAAATTACGAAGTCTATAATGCCTCACACTCTCCATCATAAGCCAGAATGAATTACCGGTGGCAATCACACGCATTGGGGCTGGAGCATCCCAGATGTTATTAAAGAACATCGCCATGGGCTGGAAGCTTATGTGAGTTCTATTTGGATTTATGCAGTATTCATAAGTTAGATACGGCAAATAGTTTGGGTCAGGCCGGTGGTCACTATCAAGGGTAGTAACAATTGCATTTTCGGGCTCTATCTTATTCTCTTCTAAATAAGTCTTAACAATTCGGCCCGCATAGGTGATATTGGCTCCCTTACCTTTCATTTCACCCTTCAGTCCATCGGGATGGCAAATGCTCAAATACCCACCAAATTTATGTGCGAATTCTTTCTCTAGAATCTTCACAGTTTCTTTAACCTGCTCGCCTCCCCGTTCTTCATAAGCGAGCACAAATATTACCTTTTTAGGGTCGTATTTGGACTTTAATATTGCCTCCAAAGAAGGTCTTAATACATCAATAGACTCATTATAAACAGCAGTAATTATCACATGATTGATATCGTTAGGCGATATCATAGTCGCCAAATGATCATGAATTTGCCCTAGACGCTGAACTTCCGCTTTGCACTTTTCATAGTGCTTTTTCTTTTTACTGAAAATTGAGTGCGACAAATATCCTGGCTTTTTTAATTCGTCGAGCTTTTTCTGCCACTCATCCAGGTGCTTATCAACATCTTTAAGTTCTTCTAGTCTCATGCTCCAATTAACCTTTTCGGCTTTTTTGAATATGTTATATCCCTCGACTAAGCCAAAGCTCATTCGGAAGGATTTTAACAACCAGAAAATATCAAAAGCTATAATAAAATACGCCAAGACGATAGGATATGTTAGGCTCAAAATAATTGGACTTATAAGTATAGACCAGCTCAGAAGGCCCGGGATAATCTCCCAAAGCCTGTAAAACCACCTCTTACCAGCTATGCCTATTGGCTGATAATTAGAATTTTCTGGTTTAGTTTGAGCCATAGTTTATCACCGTAAATCCAATTAATATTGCAGTTGATAGCACAGCACACATTAAGGCAGCCATCATTAGAAATATACTAATTAGGCGGTTCTTTTTGTGTAATAGGTTGGCCAAGGCAAAGTTAGCTAGAGCGATTAAGAGAGTAATTGCTGGTATTTCATAGAGCTGATACCAGCTTCCTAGCTGGTCAAAATTAGTCAAACTAGAAAATCTTATTGGTATCTGGATAGCGGTCTGTTTGATGTTTATAAGCGCCCAAAGTATGTTAAATAGCACCACAATCCCAGTAAGTACACACAAACTCAAAAACCAGCCATCTTTATATATTGAACGGCTGGCAACGGGAGCTTTTGCTGGAACTTTTTTATCCATAATTATTAGGTTTAATTATACCAGATTATATGGTTATAAGTGCAATTCTGGAGCCACCTGCCGGGATCGAACCGGCGGCCTACGCTTTACGAAAGCGTCGCTCTACCAACTGAGCTAAGGTGGCAGGTAACCAAAAAGTGCGCCACTATTGTAGCACACTTGATTGGTCTTTTTCAGATGTAAATAAGCTTAAATTAGCTGTTTTTTAAGTTTACGAGCGAGACTCTGCCATTTGTCATATTCGCTTAATTGCTGCTCGTAACGGTTGGTGAAGAATGTTGCGCCAAAACCACCTATCTTTGTCTTTTGGCGGGTGTCTACGACATTTCCCAAACCCAAATACGGCACATGGTCGTGTGCCTTGACCACCCTCACTTTTATCTTTCGTGGTCTTGATACTTGATAATATGTTAACATAGCTGTTTTCGAATACACTTTTTGCTCCTTTTGTTTTTATTTTTGCAAAAAATAATCAATTCCCTCCTTAAATAAGCTGGAATTGTAACTTTTTGTCTGATTGGTCTCCACCTACCAGATAGGCATATATACTATCAAACATAAGTGGTATTGTCAAGGATAAGAGGCTCACTGGAGTGCCTTACAGATTGAAATATCTATGATTATCTGCTAGAATAATCAGGTTCAAATTACGTTGAACAACGCGGGCTCGTGGTGTAGAGGCCTAACATGCCTCCCTGTCACGGAGGAGATCGCCGGTTCGAATCCGGTCGGGCCCGCCATGAAAGTGAGTCACCTTTTGGTGGCTCTTTTTCATAGAAGGTAATTTACTCTGATTAGAATCGGCGAAGCGGGCGCATCGATCCTGTAGGCAAGCAAAGTGCAGCGCAGGTCCATCCGGCCAAAGCCCGACATAGAAAAAGCCCCAAGCTTCATAATTGGGGCCTTTTTCTTTAATTAAATTGAGTTACTAGATCAAAGTTTTCCAGTAATACCAGAATTTAGTCAGGATAGCCGTAAAGATGGCTAGATACCACAAGGCTACGATAAACCAAGCATTTTCGACAAACCATTTGGCTACACCCTGCCAAGTTCTATGCACCTTAATGTTGTTTTCAATAATGTTATAGCGTGTTGTATAAACAAAAATTGGAATAACCATCGACCACACAACTATACAATATGGACACAAGGCCTTTATCTCATAAACAGCTTCATAAAATAGCCAGGTAATAAATAATGCCCCAAAGATCGAGCCCGCCTGTAATCCTAGCCAAAACCATCTTTTATACTTAGCCCCCGCAAACATCCCCATGGCTATAGTTATAATTACTGCAAAGCTAACTAGCCCGATAACCGGATTAGCAAAGCCAAAAGCCTCAGCCTGCTTAGAGGTTATTACACTGCCACAGCTAACCACAGGGTTAAAATTGCAGCTTAGCTGTACAGCAGGGTTTTTGAGCAGTTGAATTTTATCCAGCATCAGAATAAATGATGCAATAAGCCCTACGCTTGCTGTAATTAGCAAGAGTAGGGCAAATTTTTTGTAGCTATCAAGTTTTACTTGGAATTTAGCCATTATCAGAACCTATGGCTTGAAGTACTGTACAATCTTAGCTTTAGCGCGCTGATCTTTTAACCAGCTCTCTAAGTCTGCGCCCTTTATTAGTATATGGCTTACTCGCACCTGATCACCTTCTTTGCCGGTAACCTTTAAGATGTGATACCCATACTGAGTCTTAACTACGCCACTAACCTGCCCAGGCTGAAGACCGAATGCTGCAGCTTCAAATTCTGGCACTGTCTGGCCCTTGCTGATCAGCCCAAGGTCACCGCCATTACTAGCACTTCCGTCAGCCGAGAACTTCTTAGCTAGCTCTGCAAAGTCAGCACCGCCATCGATTTGCTTTTTGATATCTTCAATTTGTTTTTTAGCTGGAGCGTTCAGGCTCTCGTCAGCCAAAATCTTTTCAGCCAATTTCTTTTGCAAGACGCTTTGTTTGATCTTTTCTTTAAAGTCATCGATAGTCCAGCCGTATAGCTTATCTAGAGTGGTCTTAACTTTTTCAACTCCACCGGCATTTTTCACTAAGTCGTCGTACTGGGTTTGTATTTCTTTGCTACTAACTTTGATTCCATATTTTCTAGCTTGCTGTTCGATTATTAGGTTATTTTCAAGCTGGATAATTATGTCATTCTTGAGCTGGCTGAGCTTCTGCTTGCCTTCTTGGCTGCTTAGATCCTGCCCCTGAGAAGTATAGAACTTCTGTATAGATGCTAGCTCGAATAGGTATTGATTATAAGTTACTGTATTCCAGAACCAGTTGCCATTAACGCTAGAAACAGGATAAGGAACAATTGCACTTGCAATCTTCACTGCCCTATTGGATGACTTGTATTTATAAATAGCTACACCGAAAACAGAAATAGTTACAAAAAGCGCAACTAAGGCACTTACGCCAACAGTTACGATAGTTTTCTTGTTATGTTCTCGTTTAATACCAAATTTGTTGAGCTTATCTTTAAAACTCAGCTGTTTTGGTTTGGTGCCAGTAGCAGCCTTTGCTGGCTTCTTGCTGGCAGTCTGCTTAACTTCTTTGGATGGTTTCGAACTTGATTTAATGTCTGGATCTTTAGGCACAGTTTTAACCTTTCTTTAATAATTCTATCTTACCGTGATATTAGTCGCTTGTCGATTCTTTAGCGCTCTTCTTGGGAGCAGTTTTATGGACCTCTTCCATAATCATTTTTTGTAATCTTGCTGGCTTATGAACATAGGTCAGCTTAAAGCCGCCAGAACCAGAAAGTGTCTCTATGTTTACTGTGCCAAATCCAAACATAGCACCCTGTAGACCTTTAATTTTGTAGTTTACATTCTGCACATTATGCAGAGCCAAATCCGCTACTTCTCGAGTAAATAGGCCATTTTGCTTCACAATCATCAATCGCTGGTTGGTGAGTACATATATACTATAGTGCCAGCCCACCCAGCTCCGCAGCCAGTAGGCTAATAAAATAACTACGCATATTAGCATCCAATAATAACTAATATTGAGCCAACTCAGGCTGAGTCCAAAAGCAAATACCCAGGGCATCATGCCTAGTGTAACCAATACCAAGCCAAATATCAGAGGCTTTCTTAGCACAATCGGAAACTGACGCTGTACTGTTATGACCTTCTCATCGTCACCGGTTATTTTAACTCTTTTTTTCACGCGCTCTCTTTTGTGTTCTTGCATAAGAGTATTGTAGCTTAATTTGACCCATAAATAAAAATCCCTCCCCCCGTCACTTCTTTGTGACAGGGAAAGGGACATAGCCGCAGATATCATCTGCGCTGAGTTGAGCCGGATGGTCCTCAAAAAGGCTGAGCTGCTCGGCCTTCTGCTCGGCCTCGTGCTTATCCAGGGCTTTTCGAAGATTTCGAGCAACCTGCAAACGGTAAGCATCGTTAGGAGTGAGAATTCCTTCATTCTCATCAAAAGCTTCATCTTCGTTTAGATGAGCAACTACTTCAATTTTAAGATCTCGCCATTCGATAAAACTGGGGTAAGCGCCTGACTTGTTTAGAGCCTTGCGGGCCCGATAACAAATGAAATCACGGCATCCAGAATTGGCTGAACGAAACTTGCCATTTATATCTCTTGCATCTGCCTTATGGTAGAGCCCAGCGGGCACTTTAATGCGCACCTTTCCCCATCTGGTAGATACGGCCAGAACAACATGGCTTTTGGAGGCCAACTGCTCTCCTTAGGTTCGGAGCCTACTGAATATAGGCTATTAACTAAAATTATACAACTTATGCTATGCTTTGTCAATCTGTTGTAAGGTGGGTTATAATTACTTTAGTGCCTTGGTAGCTCAGTGGATAGAGCGTCTCCGTCCTAAGGAGAGCGTCGGGGGTTCGATTCCCTCCCAGGGTACCAATACTATTGGCTATCGAAGATAGCAAATGATATTGGTATAATGAGAAAGAACCCAGGGTTCGGTGTAGTAAAGCGCGCAGACAAACAGCAAACATGTTTGATTGTTTGACGAGCACTTTACGGAAAAGGCTTTAGCCGCATTCCCTCCCAGGGTACCAATACTATTGGCTATCGAATATAGCAAATGATATTGGTACAATTACAGAAAGAAATACACATAGCTATGAAAAAAGAAGTTAAAGATTATTACAATAAAGCCCCTAAAGATTCTCTCGCTCGACTTAAAGAGCTCGAGGATATTATTGGCTCATTACTTAAAAATTATGAACTAGTTATGAGCTATGGTGTACCAACTTTTGTATATCAAGATAAAAAAATTGTAGGGATTGGTGGCTACAAGGAATTTGTAAGCCTCTACCCGCTAGGACATGAACTAATTGATAAATATAAAGCCGAACTCAAAGACTACAATACAAGCAGAGGCGCCATACAGTTCCCTCACAACAAGCCATTACCAGCAATGCTAATCAATAAAATAGTTCAAGATCGAATTAATAGTTGATTTATCATAAAAAAGTTGTATAATTTGTTTATTCATCAGCCAAACGGAAGGCGTTCAGATGAAAGTACTCTTCACGATTGTTTGCAAGCACAGAAACAATACTGAGCTTTTTTACAGAGAGGTTGAATGGCCCAGAGACGTTCCTCTCCCCCGTGTTGGCGAAAACATTTCACTAGGGAACCTTTTTCCTTGTGAAATCACCCATGTCTTCTGGGAAATCGAAGCCATAAGTGGCAATCCGATTTCTGTAAATATCTATACCGACTTCAGAGATGTCAAGACCACTCTTTATGAGGCTGTCGAGGAAGGCTTCCTGACCGAGGTAACTCCCTTAAATCAGGAGTGAGCACAGGAAAAAGTTGACTGTCTTTATGTAAAGATATAATTTAGTCCTTACCACTTAGTGGTGCACCCTAGCAACTCACAGGAGGGATGTGAACGTTGCCACTCATGAGCAGTCCACCGAACCGGAAAAAGATCAGAACACAGCCAAACCAACGCAGGTGTGATATCCGAAAAGTCGTACGCAAAAAGCCCAACTATAGGGACTTTGGCCTACTTCAGTACGACTTCATCATCACGCCCGAGGGTTTCGTAATCGATCTTACCTAGACTGCTCTACACACAAATAAGGCCCCGCTTTGGAATTATTCCGATGCGGGGCCTTCATCTTTTATTATTATTTAGCTTCTCTGCCGTAAATATGTTCAAAATCAGTTTTTGTATATTCGAACAGTTCGGAACCGCCAAAGAATCTATCTACTTCTTTTTGGCCGTTTTCTACACTGTCTGAAGCATGGACCATATTATTTGAGCCAGACAATCCAAAGTCGCCACGGATAGTTCCGGCAGGAGCTTCGTGCCCTTTTGTAGGACCAACCAAAGTACGAACTGCCACGACTGAACCCTCGCCACCTTCAAGAGCAATTGCGACTATTGGGGAACTCTTCATAAAGTCTTTGATATCTGCAAAGAATGGCTTATCAAGTAAATGAGAATAGTGCTCCTCAAGTAATGAATCTTCAATATTCAGCATCTTAAGACCAATGATCTTTAGACCCTTTCGCTCAAAGCGTGAAATTATCTCTCCCACCAAACCCCTTTGTAAGCCATCTGGCTTAACTAAAATTAAAGATTTTTCCATTTTTTCCTTTCATTATTTTCTTAGCAAATCTTCGATGCTCTTGATTGTAGCATCATTTAGAGGACCAATGGCAGCGAAGTGCAAATTCTCTGGTTGCAAATATTTGTGTGCCGCCTCCATTACTGAATCAATTGTCACTGCGTCTATCTGCGATAGCATTTCGTCTAGCGTATGAACCTTGCCAGTAACAATCAAATCACTACCTAGCACATCGGCAACCGCCGAATTACTCTCTAGGCCCATTATCATTCTTCCTCTAACTTGCTCTTTGGCTTTATCGAGCTCTTTTTTCTCGATACCTTCATTGCGAATTTTAATAAGTTCTTCAGCTATAGCTCCCACTGCCTCTTCGACTTTGTCATTGTTTACCCCGGCATATATTTCGAACTTTCCAGTATCGACAAAATTACCGTAGCTCATAAATACTGTATAGGCTAGGGCCTTGCGTTCACGAACATTCAAAAACAATCTAGAGCTCATACCAGAACCGAGCAAAGTAGATAGGATCTTAAATGAAGCTTCATTACTTGCGTCAGCCTCTGGTGCACGGCCAGCAATTATCATATGGGTTTGATTGGTATCCTGGTGAACAACATTGGAAATCTTTTCAGATTCGCCGTGCTTGGTGCGTTCAAATCCGCGTCTAGCCTTGGTGCTAAAACCGCCCAATAGCTCTTCGGCCAGCTCAACTGCCCTGGCATGTGTGATATTACCGGCTACCGACACGACTAAATTATCCATAGTATATAGACTCTTAAAATAGTCCATAATTATTTGGCGTGGCATTTTGCTAATTATTTCTGGCGTTCCAATAACATTAGTTCGCAAAGTATCGTTTGGCCACAATAGTTCCCCAGTCAAATCAAAAACGTATCGGCCCGGATCGTCTTTATAGACATTCATTTCTTCAAGTATTACTCCACGTTCGCGCTCAACTTCTTCAGGCTTAAATAGCGGATCGGTAATAATATCAGCCAAGATATTAAATGCCAGGCCAACGTAATTTTTGGGTAGTTTTATGTAGTAGCTAGTATGGTCTTCAGCGGTGTAAGCATTCATATACCCACCAACCGAATCAACTTCCTCAGAAATTATTTTAGCTTCTGGGCGTTTTGTGGTTCCCTTGAATAGTAAGTGCTCCAAAAAGTGTGCAGATCCATATTCGGTTTTCATATCTTCATAGCGACCGCCAGCACCAATAAAAAATGCCACCGTCACACTTTCGGTATCATCCATGGTCTTAGTAATTACTTTAACACCGTTTTTTAAGGTGCTTATTTTATGTAAGCTTGTGCTCATTTATTAGACTTTCTATTTTTTACTTTATGAATTGTTTTTTTAGCATGTGAGATATACATTGCTCTCTTTTCTTGGTCTTTAAGTAAGTGCCACAATCCTGGAACAATTGTAACAAGTATTATTAGGGCTGCAATCGGCAATAAGTACTTATCTACATCAGGGATTACTCTTCCCAAGAAGTACCCCAGGACCGTTACACCAACTGCCCAAATAAATCCACCTATCAAATTAAACGCCAAGAATCTTTTGTAGTCCATTTTGCCAATGCCAGCAATCACAGGAACAAATGTTCTACCCAATGGAATGAAGCGCGCTAGGATTATTGATTTGCCTCCATGCTTGGCAAAAAATTTCTGAGATTTATCGACGTTTTCTTTGCTAAATACTAGTGAGTCTTCTTTTTTGAAAGCCCTCGGCCCTACTCGCTTACCAAAATGATAGCCAACGCTATCACCAATTACTGCAGCAAAGAAAGTTACAATACACAAAATAACAATATTAAACACTCCTTGCGATGCCAAAAAGCCGGCCGTAAAAAGCAAGCTATCCCCTGGCAAAAAGAATCCAGCCAAGAGGCCTGATTCGGCAAACACTATTGCAAATATTCCAGCGTATCCGAAAGTTCTGAGTAAGCTATCGATATCAAACATATCTACGATTATATCAGATTACTTACTAGCATGTGATAGTTTGTGTACAGCTATAAGTATGATAGTTAGATCGGCCGGAGTAACGCCTTGAATCTGGCTAGCTTGAGCAATATTGGTCGGCTGAACTTCCTGAAGTCGCAGGCGTGCTTCATTGCGAAGACCAGGCACTACCGAATAATCCATATCGCTAGGCAGTTCTTGCATTTGCCTATCTTTGAGCTTTCTGGCTTCTCGCTTTTGCTTCTCAAAGTAGCCACTATACTTCACCTCAGATATCACCTGCTCAGCTATTTCGCCAGTTAGTTCAATATCAAAATCTTCTTTGAGTGTTTCGATGTTATTTTCTGGCCTAGCTAAGTATTCGTGGGCCGTAATGGTTTTGCCATTAATCTTTTTCTTGCGGGTTTTTAATAATTCCAGTGCACTGGTTATGGCAATTTTCTTTTGCTCTACCCTAGCCAAAGCTTCATTGCTAAGCATACCCACATCATTACCCTTTTTGCTTAAACGCAAGTCGGCATTGTCATTTCTTAGTAGTAAACGATACTCGGCACGGCTAGTAAAAATTCGATACGGCTCAACATGAACCTTTGTAACCAAGTCTTCGATTAGAACGCCAATATAAGCCTCCGTTCGGTCTAGTATAAATGGCTTTTTATTCTGGACTTTAAGCGCTGCATTCACACCTGCAACCAAGCCTTGAGCAGCAGCCTCTTCGTAGCCTGTTGTACCATTCATTTGGCCTGCCAAAAATAGCCCACTTACTTTTTTAGTTTCTAAACTTTGTTTGAGCTGATGAGGCAAAAAGTAATCATACACAACAGCGTAGCCATACTTTATAAATTCGGCTTTTTCTAGGCCCGGAATACTGCGGATAATTTTTACCTGCAAATCTTCTGGAAATGCTAGTGATGCACCCTGAAGGTACATCCAATCACCAAATGGCCCATCTTCACGCCCGACTGGCTCTATAAACATTGGGTGGCGGTCTCTTTCTGGAAAATTAAATACCTTTCTATCTAAGCTCGGGCAACTTCGTGGTGAACGTTCGTTGATCTTTCCAGAAAACACAGGCGACTCCTTAAGGTTATCTAGAATAATTTTATGAGTTTCTGGGGTCGTGTAGGTCAAATAGCAATCCGTCTGATTATTGTCAGCAAATAAGTCCTTATTGGGGTGAGAAAAGCTCACAGTCCCACTCGTTCCTGGCGCAACAGTCATCTTGGTAAAATCGATACTAGACTTCTTAACTCTTGGCGGAGTACCGGTCTTTAACCTGCCTCTTTCAAGCCCAAGTGCTATTAGCGAATCGCTCAGACCGATAGAAGAATCTTCGTCGTCACGCCCGCCCTTTCTAACAACATCATCGCCTATTAAGATCTCGCCATTTAAAAACGTGCCGCTACATATAACAACAGCTTTGGTATTAACAGTTCCATTATTCTTTGTGCCAACGCCAGTGATTACATCATTATCAGATTCAACACTGACTGCCTCGTCTTCAAGAAACTCTAGGTTTTTGGTGTTTGATAATTCTTTAACCATATTCTGGTTATATAAATCCATATCTACTTGGGCACGATAAGCACGCACTGCAGGGCCCTTGCCGGTGTTGAGTTCTTTTATCTGGATACTGCTAGCGTCAGATATTCTAGCCATAGTTCCGCCCAGCGCGTCGATTTCACGCACCAAATGCCCCTTGCCTGGACCGCCTATAGAAGGATTGCATGGCAAAGCAGCCACCTTTTCTAGGCTGGTGGTTATTAGTAGAGTTTTGGCCCCTAGTTTGGCTGAGGATATT
>Ga0214921_10007337_pt1 | contig 14746 bp, 13 predicted proteins | sample LL1505_MetaG_FD_177992 | JGI IMG/M metagenome (GOLD analysis project Ga0214921, IMG submission 177992) | Freshwater microbial communities from Lake Lanier, Atlanta, Georgia, United States - LL-1505 | ecosystem: Environmental > Aquatic > Freshwater > Lake | place: USA: Georgia | collected... | reverse complement strand
TCTAGATTAAAATTTGTATTTAATCCTATGCTTTGAATTCCTCTAGGAATTACTTCGCTACCATAAATATAGTTTCCAGCAGCATTTGTTTGGCAAGGTCTAATCTTTACAGCTTGAACAGCATAGAAAATACGATTATTTGGCATTTGAAGAACCCTTATAAGGTTTAGAAAATAATTTCGGTAGTTAATCTAACAATACACCAAAACAAAGTTGATGATATATTTTGCTGGGCATCTATAAATGATATGTCTTTAATAGACATTGTATTCCAGAATAAATCATCCCTACTAATAAGTTGACCATAATTTAATCCTGAAGGATTACGAGATCCATTTCGATTTAATCCATCATAATTTCCAACAGCCACCTTATTAATATCATAAACTTTAAGATATTTTTCTTCTTGTAATTTTAAGATATCAACTATATTTTTTCTTTGAACATCAGACTCTGTATAAATATGAATAAGAATATCTTGATTACGATAACAAACTAAAGATCCTAGTTCATATGGTTCAGCACTTGTTCTTGCTATAGGCTCTACTATAATGCAGGGTAGTGGTAGGGAGTGATTATTTTCTAAGCTAGTATTAATATTTTTATAATTTAAAGTTTGTAATATTTTTCTACCTTCATGATCGCTAGAATTCAATACTTTGCACCATTTATAGCTATAGTTCATAGATACAGAAGTTGTTGGAGAAACAGCTTTATCAAAAACTACTTGACTATTATTATAGTCTAGAGTATATGTTATTGCTCCGCTTCCCGATGGCCCCGGATAAAAAACATTATTTACAGTTAGTCCACTAATTTTTATAGGAGTTTGAGTATTATAAGATATTCCTGTTTCCCAGACCCATGGCGATTTATGAGTTCCCCAAACAATATTTTCTTTATATGCAGGATCTTTTATTGGTTTTAATTTATTAAGACTATTATTATATAAACCACTTGCTGGAGCAACTATATTTACAAAACCTCCAATATTCAAAAATCCATAGTCTATAAAATTTCGTAGATTTTCTTCTACAGAATTAATATAGAATGTGTCCGATAAGCTCGTCACAAAGTTAAATTTTCCAAAATCATTATTGACGCTCATATATTACTCTTTATTGTAGACTGTATAATTGCAACTACTTGTTTTTCGCATGTACTTAATGCTCTTGTTATCCAGTTATTTGTGATTGTTCCGGCGTATTGAGGAGGAACTCTCCAATTTGTATTAGAACGTTGCATGAGTGCCCCACCAGTTCTTGAGTAGGAACTAGGTTCAAGAACCACTTCATAATTTTTAACAATGGGTGATGTGCCCTCAAATAATAACCATTCTAACCAAGGTAAAGAATATTGTCTTTGTAGATCAAGTACTCTAGCATGAGAAGATAGTGTTATTGCTTGTAGATCTTGCTTACCTATCATTCTATATGTAAATCCACCATTTAGACCCTGATTAGTAATTTTTGTATTCTTGTTATCAATTTGACCCGTCTCCACAATAGCTTGTATTAGCTGATCTATACTGTTTGCATCTGCTATACCAAGTTCATATTTTAATGCTCCAGATTTTAAAGATTCATATTCTGGTTCATCTTGCATTGCTTTAGCTACTATTTTCTGAACACTTAAGTCAATTATTGGTAAACTTTTTTGAATTGTTTTATTCACTTCTGATAATAAAGAATTAAGAATTAAAGTCCTAACTTGTTTATCACTTTCTAGTATTTTAGCAGATATTCTCACGGTAGGGTCCAATTAGTTAATAAGTAGTCTTGATTACCAAATCCTAAAGGAGTAGGATATCCAGCTTTTGTATATAGATTATTATTAGTAGGTAAAGACGAATTAAGAACTGCTTGAGTACAATTTTCTATTTTATTAAGCAGAGATATCGGGCATAGTGTTTGTGCTGCTATATTAGGAATGTTAACAAATTTTGGCCCCCAGTTCATCCAATATTTACTATCAACTATAACTGCCATATATATTGTTTCCTGCGAATCATAATCTACCTTGCCGAAACCACCACAAACGGGACATAAACTACCTTCTTGAAAATTTACTGGTCCAGAATTATTGTACTTATTTAGTGATTGATTTAATATCGTGTCATAAACACAGTTATTGCAAAACTTATAATTTGTAGAATTATACTTTAACACACAAGGTACAGTTAATCCATCTTGTGCTAAAATCATATCTATATGAGTATTAAATAGCGCTTTTAGTTCTGGAGTAATTAGGTTCATGAGTAAAAGTCTCTACTTCTAGCAAGATTAGTGCGGATACTTCTAGGATCAAACTTATTACCAACGAACGGAGAAAGAATAGCACGAACAGCAGTTGCTTCTTTAACATCCCAATGACTCACTAATTCATCATAGAATGCGCATGGTCCTTGTTCTATAATTAGTTTAATCCCAGTTAGATTTCCAGCGACACTTAATTGTGCTGGTCCTAGAGAGGCTCTAATTCCTTCGCTAGCGGCTTTTGTTCTTAATGTACTCTGATCTACTAAACAAGCTGCTTTCAGACTAACAAGCATAACAAAAATATTATCATTATTTATAGATGGATCAGGAGTAATATTTGGGTCAACAACATTCACAACATATGGTGTTTCAATATTAACATCAAATTCAACTTGTTTTGCGGCAACAGTTATTACTTGGAGTAATCTTTCATCACTATATGTCGGACTATCCGATAAATCATTAATTAATGTTCTAACAATAATAGGTATTTCAATATTCCAACTCATATAGGTTTCTCCGATAATTTAATTTTTACAATAACAAATACACTAAATACTGGACCCTTCTATAAAAGCTCGGTCAAGATCACTTGCTGATAATCCTAGCTGAAAAGCCAGAGAGTTTATCCACTGATACGATCTTTCGATATATGGAGCATATTCCCATTCTGTTCGTATACTTTCTCTTAAGACCGGATCTTCTATAGAGTCTATAACAGAATTTATCATATTGAGATCAATACCATTATGAATTAGCCACAATCTAGCTTGTCTAGCACTAATCCTCTCCCCAGGAACAACAGTCTCTAAAGAAAGTAATTTGTCATTCATATCAGAAACTTTTTTATCTAAAATGGACGCTGGAGACGCGGGGTCAATTGCGATTAATGGATTTTCTCCAGGGTTTCGTGGAGTCAGTCCTAGATCTAAACATTGCTGAACATATTCTTGATGATTACTACCTATCCAGTAAACGGTTGTTCCGGCACCAACTGTTGTTACACAATTGGGTGGAGTAAAGCCATCATAATATGATACTCCATCTGATAGTATCCAGTATGTTGGCTCTTTTGGAAAAATAATCTGAGATGTCATGCTTGGAACCCTCCATCGGTAATCGTCCATCCGTAGTTTACTAGTCGCTGTCTAGCACCAGAGCTAGCGGCGGTATATTTAGCGGTGCCAAAGTGTACGTTTATTCCTGTGGCCCAGGGCTTTATTGGATTTCCTGTGGAGGTAGTGGCCCATGAATTTAATAGTATACTATAATTTCCAGTACCAATATTTGTTCCATACATAAAATCTGTCATATTAGTACAATTACAGAGATTCCATCCACTAAGATTACATGACAACCCAAGTGAATTTAAAAACATACTAGCTACTGTTTGAACTCCCGTAACATTCCAATTATCAATTCCACTTCCTCTATAAGAGGGGACTCCAAAGTTATTTGTCTCTCTAAACATTAGTGACATATCGGTTACGCTTTTAGTATTCCATCCTGAAAGATTTCTATTAAATCCTCTAGATATGTTAAACATTTCTGACATATTAGTTACATTACTAACATCCCAATTTTCTACCGGAGGGTTCATATAGGTATTACTAAACATTCTTTTCATATTAACAACGCCAGATGTTTGCCAAGAAGCTAATCCGGGAATATTGGCAAATTGAAGACCTAAATTAAAAGTTCCAAACATACTTTCACAATCATTATTTCCCATAAAAGTCCATCCAGATAAGGAAGCGTATTTATTATCTCCTAGATCCCCAAACATACCATAACAAGTACATCCAGACGGAATAGACCAATTATTTATCGTTATAGAAGCACTAGGAGTCAAATAATATGCCCGAAGCATAAATAGTGTAAAATTTGTAACCTTACTAATATTCCAATTGCTCAAATCAGCAGTCATAAAATCACAAGCAAATTGAAACATTTGACTCATATTTGTAACACCACTCACATTCCAGTCCTCAAAGCCGCTTTTACTACCACCAACTGTTGAAAACATTTGACTTGTATTTGTAACGCCTCTTAAATCCCATCCCGGTAAATATAAGTTACTCACAGAGGCGGGGGTACTAACAAGACCAAGATTAAACATATTGGATGCTCCACCCGTTAATCTCCATCCTGAAAAGATGCAGTCGTTTAAAGTAGCTCCCGCAAACATATTTGTGGCAGAATTTCCGCTCCAATTTATAATAGAACAACCGTTGAGCCTTGCTCCCTGAAACATAGAAAGGGCATTAGTATTATGTATCCATCCACTAAAATTAGCGTTATTTATAGTTGCTCCATTAAACATATTCTGCATAGTTGTAACATTTCTGGTGTTCCAATTCCAACTCCCATTAATATTCAAATTTGAACAATTTAGAAATGTGGCATTCATATTGGTTATTCTACTAGTGTCCCATGTTGTCATTCCTTTGGTGAGGCTGGAGCATCCCTGAAAAGAACTATTCAAGCTAGTTATTAAACCAGTAGGAAGATAAGGCGGAACAGATACTAGATTAATAGAATTACTATAATTCAATGTTCCTACTCTATTAACTTCTCTTCCAAAAGATTCTATTGATATTAAAGGAGCCTGGATACTCATAGCAGGAGAGTCAACTGTTGAAATACCAAATACTCCTTTAATAATTATTCTATATATTCCATGTTTAGCGTAGGTGTGAGATAAAAGAAGGGTGCAACCTGCGGTAGTCTCAAATCTTGTTTCATAACTTCCCACCCGTCTAATATTCGCAGTTCCAATTGGTATTACGCCTCCACTAGTACCATCTCCCCAGTCCACACTGTATCCTCCATTAGCTGACCCCGGAGCATATAAAAGCACTGTTGTAGTGCCTCCCTTCACGGTATCGATAACTAATACAACGTCTTCGGTACTACTACCATCGCTATTTCCAATTCTAAAGTCATTAGCTGGGGGAAAGTGACGAGGGGTTGGGACCGTTTGTGGATTTCCCAATAAGGGTTTTATCCCAACAAGATCTGTGGCTACAGAAAAATTTGGAGGACCGAATATACCGTTATTCACAAATCAGCCCCCATTCCTATGATATAAAATCCTTGAGATGGACCTATACTATTCCCGGCTAACAGATACTGGCCGCTTTGTAAAATAAGGTTATTATATGTTGTACTAACGCGAGTTGCCTTAACGCTTGCACTCGGAGTAGCAGCAGCAATAGATATTTCATCAAAAAGAGAAGTGTTAGTAATTCCAACTCCAGAAACAAACACTCTTGCCATACCAGCAATAGTTGTTCCTGTGGCCTGTACAACAATTTCAGCAATTCTAGTTCCTAATCTTAATCCGCTAGTAAACGGAACAAGTCCAGAGCCTGTAGCATCTCTATTATTATTCAATGTTGTGACTAACACACCATTCAATTCCGGGTTTACTGCAAATGCTGGGTTATCTGCCATTTTATTTTCCTTTATCTAAAGTTAGACCACATATATAAATTTCTTGCATTGTTCACATTTACACCATTGATAAACAACGAATTATTACTAAAAGTTAACCCGCTCTGACCAATTATACCAGAGCTTGTTCCGTCCGAGGTTAATACTCTACCAGATCCCGGATTAGATACAGAAACGCCGCCCCCACCACCTCCAGCAGAAGAGTTAATTGTATAAATACCACTAATACTGGAAATACTAATATTCGCCCCCGGAATAATATTGACTACTGGTAATAGCCCACTGACACCACTAGCAAAATTTGAGATATCAGAAGTTAAATGAGTATGACCACTAACGCTATAATTACCACTTGGTTGGAGTCCGGTTGTACTGATGTTGAGTATTCTATTAGATGAACTTATATTGATATTTCCACTTCCCAACACCCCAGTAAATGGAAGAAGCCCGCTAACGGAAGAATTAAAGTCGGTGATCTGCGAACTTATATGCGTGTGTCCACTTAGACTAACGGGAGTGCCAGTTACCAATAAGGTTGTAAAATTGCCACTATTTAGTAGTGCATAAGGAAGCAGTAGTCCGCTTGTAGCACTATTAAAATCTGTAATATTGCTAGCTGTGTGGGCGTGGCCGGATACGCTGTAATTGCCGCTCGGCTGTAGCCCTGTAATACTCACGGTATAAATGTTATTAGACAGTAAAACTACTGCATAACCACTACCAGAAACTGGGGGAAGAAGTCCGCTAACACTAGTGTTAAAGTTTGTTATATCACTAGCGATGTGTTTATGACCACTTAAGCTAACACCTGTATTATTTAGTCTCAGATAATTAAAAACATTTAATCCACTAGATGCGATACCACTCGCAAAGCTTAGACCGTATACTACTGATAGATTAGGTACTGCAACACCTACAAGCGGATTATTATTTCCAATAGAAGTGTTTCCATCTTCGTCCACATTAAAGCTAGGAGTGTTACAGACAAAGAGGGTATCTACGGATAAGTTATTAAATAGAGCATCGTTTAACTGAGCATAAGGAGTTAGTAATCCGCTAACACTGCTATTAAAATTACCAATATCTGAACTTGTTATTCCGCTGTTACGCCAGAGCGATCCGTCATATTTCAAAAATTGTCCACTAATCGCCCCAGTTGTTGCAACATTGTGTAGTTCTTCTAGTTCAAAACCATTTTGTATAGAAACCTCTATGATTCCTTGATTAACGTGATTTCTAACTATTTTGCCAACAGCTACCATATGATTTGGGGCAGTTGGTTTTATGGCTGTTAGGTTGCCAGAAACACTCGGGCTTAGATATAGAGTGCTGCCCTCCGTAGCACCAAATTGGTTTGTATCAACATCAATTAATGCTCCAAAAACAACAACATCTCCAGCACTATTGTCATTGATCTGACTAGCAGTAATACCATAAGTTTTACTAGATCCACCTTCGTTAGAAGCTATGGATTTTTGTATCGTTGGTCTATTTCCCTGACCCCCGTTAATATAAACCACAGTCATCTTTGGTAAAGTAGATCCGGTCCTATTTTCGCATCTTGTTATTAATGAAGAAGCACTACTAGCAGCAACATCATATGCTGTCACAGTATAAATTCCAGAAGTCACCCCTATCTGTATTCCAGAACCAGGGAGAATGTCCTTTACAGAAATAAGATTATTAACCGATGTATTAAAGTCTGTTATTTGCGAGCTAGTATGAGTATGCCCACTCAAACTAACAGGAATTCCAGTTACTAATAAGGTTGTAAAATTACCACTATTTAACAATGCGTATGGAGTCAATAGTCCACTTGTCGCAGAATTAAAGTCGATAATCGAAGAGGATAGATGAGTGTGGCCGCTAGTGCTAACTGGAATAGAATTAACTGAAAGAGAATTAAAATTACCAGTTCCGCCAGTAACACTGATACTAACCCCACTATTAAGTAAAGATTGGATTTGAGATGTTGTTAGTCCAAAAGATCCTGTTACGGCGACCGTAAACACTGTTCCACTAGAAGTTACCGAGGCTCCACTAGTACCCACTATATTTGTTATAGGTAATAAGCCACTAACAGAAGAATTAAAGTTTGTAATATCGCTTGAAGTATGATTATGTCCTACTAAGCTGTAATTGCCACTTGGCTGTAAACCTGTTACATAAACAATATAATTACCAGTAGTAGCTAGCACATTAACATATCCACTACCCGAAACGTTTTTTACAGATACTAGACTATTGACCGATGTGTTAAAGTCCGTTATCTGTGAGCTAGTATGTATATGTCCACTTATGCTATAGTTTCCACTAGGTTGTAATCCCGTGACCGATACCGTAAAAACCCCTCCAGAAGACGCTACAGAAGCGTATCCGCTGCCTAATATATTTTTTACTGACAATAGTCCACTTACGCTAGAATTAAAATCAGTTATTGATGAAGAGGTGTGGGAGTGACCACTGATACTAACAGGAGTTCCGCTTATAGATAGAGAATTAAAATTACCTGTACCAGATATTACGTTTATAGACACTCCACTATTTAATAAGCTCTGTATCTGAGAGCTACTAAGACCGAATGTTCCAGTTGTATATATTGTGTATAAATTTCCATTTTGACTAACAGAAATACCACTTACTCCAGTAATATTTATACTTTGAGTTTGTCCTTGTATAATAATAGAACCATTAATTCCAGATGAAAATATTATACCTGATCCTGCATATAGTCCACTCACTCTACTTATAGGTAATAATCCTGTTGTAGAACTTATAGGATAGGTGTCTGGAAAATCACTAGGAAGTATTTTATCTCTATTACTAATTTCTAAGTAAACACCACCAGAAGTAATTATTTCTATAGAAGGAACGTCTGTTCCACTAGCTCCAACAGCTACTTCTAAAGAATAAGACGGTTGTTCTATTATTTCGATATTAAAATCTGTCATATTTGACACTCTAAAGCGGTTGTGCTTTGACTAAATCTCTTAACTATAGTAATAACCCCATAGAGTATTCTTTCTGTAAAAAATCCTCCACTTGCGTAGAAATTATCTGGACTCTGTAGTTCAAAGTCATATTTTGCAGTATTGAATGTGTAGCTGTTTGTTGTTGTGGCGGGCCATAATAGGGTAAATTTTCCATTAGGAGCATCTAAAGTAAATTTGTAATCTGGTCCATTATGTCCTGTTTGAAAAATTATTGTATCATTGCTATTAGTTTTACAAATAATTCGACCACACCAATCTGTTAGATCAACAATATTACCATCAGCATCCTTATATACTAATACTAAGCTATAAGAAGATCCTTGTTCTATATTAAAATCATATTTTGCTGCTGCCATAATTGATCTTTCATAGTTTTAGATAAAAATACTAGATAATAATACACCTTGATATAAAAAAAAGAACCGCACCTTTTTAGGGATGCGGCTCAGAAAAGTTTTAACTTTTAGTTAGAGATATCAGATAGCACCCAAGATAACTCTACGGTTATCTAGAACAGCAAAGCCTTGTTCTGCCCATCCGTAAAAACCGGCTCTCTTTTGACGATGTAGGGTATCATCTTCAAAAATCTGAACATTTTCACGAATTGGCATTATGAAACTATCACGCTTACGAAGATCCAATCCGACAACTAGTTCACTCTTGCTACCAATGCTTCCGCTTAGGGCGTTTAGGTAGTATAGTTGATACTCTTGACCTTCACCCAACTCGTCTAGGTCATGTAGGTTAACACCGAAGATACGATTAACAGTACCGTCAGTAGCAGTATAGATTTCTCTACGAGTAAATTCATCGATTTGATCAACGTTCCAGTTACGCATATCTTCCATAGCTTCTGGAGAAACGTAAAGGTCTGTTAATAGTCCACGATTTGTACTAGCAGAGTTACCACCGCCGTTACGACGCATAGTTGTCTTAAGAAGAGAAACAACTCTCTTGCTTAATAAACCAGTTGGGGCATCACTATCGTATACTAGAATATTACGATCTAGACCAGCAGCTAATAGTGTGTGCCATCCGTCATCATTCATTTTCTTTACAAATGAACCTTCTAGAACTTCCATAGCGCGTCCAACAACGTCCCAACGGGCGTCACGGGCATACTTTAGAAGATAATCGATACTTGAACCAACGTCATAAGTAGGAACCATAACGTAGTCAGACTCAACGTGCTTTTCTGGAATATATCCGTGGTTAGGAATAGTAAAAGCAACAAAGTCTTTTTCAGTACCAGGGCTTAGTAAATCAAGAGGAAACTCTGGAGTAGCACTCTGAGCTAAAGTAATTGGCTCAAAAATACCGTCAAGAATATTTCCATTTAGAACACCCTGACGTAGAGGTAGTTCTAGAGCTTTGGCGAATTCTGCATTAGCTGCAAGAGATTCTTCTTTTCTTTGTGAACCAGAACGTACTAGCAAATCAGTTAGTTCTTTTGTTGGTTGAAATACTTCAGGCATTTTAATTATCTCCCTTTAGTTTTAATTATTAGAATCAAGTGATAACAATTGATAGTTTAGCATAACCATCGGCATCTTTGGCACTTAGGAATTGACCAATCTTAGTAGCATTAGTCGAAACAGTACCAATCAAACCGCTATTTCCAACATAAGCATCAGTTCCAGCGGTTGGAGTAATACCGGGCACAAGCATATTTGTGCTAACTTGACCGTGGCGTAACAATGTTACCTTACCACCAAGTTGCATTTCATCCTTGAACCAGTTAATGTGCTGACGAGTTAGGTCATAATTAACAACGTCATTTAGTAGAATACCAACTGGTCTTGCTCCGCTGTTACCAGCAGCATAGGCCACAATAGCATTAGAATCGTCCATTGAAACACCGCTATTTGTTTTTGAAGTATCTACAGTAGCAATTCCGCCACGTTCACAAACAGTGTTGCAGAAAAAGCTGATGTCAGTCAATACTTCGATACGATCTGGTTTTAGAGCCATTTGTCATTCTCCCTTGTTATTAGAATTAGTTTTACTGTTCTTGCCAAATCTAGAAGACATAAAAGCCGATAGTTCTGAGCGAACACTAGCCATTGCAGAATTCTCAGAGTCTGATCCAACAGATGGAACAAAATCTTCCGTTGTTTCCGCATTATCTAGAACAGAAGCCTTAGTATTTTCTACTGAACACTTTGCTTTCATATCGCCAGCTTCGTCTTTTTTATCTTTCTTTTTATTTAGCCAATCTGGCTTTTGGGCAGCTAGTAGAGTTGTCATGGCGCTAAAAGCTTCGTCATCTAAAGAATCAAACTTTTCAGAAGCAGCTTCTGCTTCATCAGTAGATGCACCTAGTTCTGTTAGAGAAGCCATTCTCTTCATCTTCTTTTCTTTCTTCATCATCTCTTCTTCTTTGCCTTTATATGCGGCAATAGTTTCAAGAGCAGATTCTAGTTCAGACTTAACTTTCTTAAATTCTTCTTCTGACTTCTTCTGGTATTCTTCAGCACTACCAGCTAAAGTAGATTTTTCGCTATTTAGAGTTTCAATAGTCTTTTCATAAGAAAGAATTTTATTTTGTAGCTCGTCAACTGTTGCTTGAGTAGTTGCGGCGGTTGCCAAAGTGTCTATCTTGGCTTTCATTTCGGCAACGTCAATTTCTAAACTCATAGTTTGGTTCTCCACGTTAAGGTTTGACTGAGAAATAGATACACCTGAAAAAACAAATTCACTATTTTTTTCTGTTTCTGTTTTAATATTTGGACTAATACTAAAAATTATACTTTCTGGATTAGCTGGTTTATCAACAAATCCTTTGCCGGTAAAAGTAATATTTCTTAATACTCTACCTATTTTATAGTTTTGATGATTACCATTTCCACCATATGCTCTTAGATATTTAGTTAGGTGGGCAGTACTATTATTTCTAGATAATACCTTATAATTCCCCTGAGCATCCATAATACCGTAATCGAAATTTTTGAATAAACATTCCATACTAACATATTTATTTTTATTCTCAATAGAACTTATTAAGTCTTTTGCACGAGAAATTAGTTCTGGATTGGTAAAAGCCTTATAGATTACTGATCCTGTTAGGATGTGATATTTGGGTGGCAAGTCTGATATGTTAATGTCTTTTGGAATTATTTTGAAGTCTTCTGTTACTGGAGTATTTGAAATAATATGTCCAACAATAATACTTTCGTCATGATCTAGATTAGTAGGCTTATCTTCTGGTGTGTCCTTAGCCATCCATAGTTCTACGGGATCAAATATATCATCATTTAAATTCCAAGAAGAAGTTACCATAATACTATCTGCATAATATAGATCTTTATCATTATAAGAAGCTAAACTCTTAAAATCTGTTTTGATTTTTTCATTTAGAATATTATCTGTAGATGGCTCTAATTGACTAGCAATAAGTATTGATGCAGAAGATTGGATCTTATGCTCTAGTCCATCTTGTATTTCTGATAAATATGTTGGAATTGTCATATGTTACTCTTTTGTTATAGGTATTGCTATTCTGAATACACCATACTATAAAAAGAAGCTTTAGCCTGTTTCATATCTTCCACAGTTAATTGCTTATCTAGATCTACTGCAATATCTTGACAGTATTTTTTAAGATCATCAAAAGTAGCCATTCTAATATTTTGAACTTTTTGGAGTGACTCCTGAACAGAACCTTCATTAATATTTGTAAAGGGCTGTGTAGCAAACAATATTTTTGTTTTTAAGTCTTCTAACTCATCAGTCTCAGAACTAGCCAAACTTCTTAAATTCTTCTTGTTATACAGATCTAAAATCATAGGATTTACAATTTCGCTTATTTTATCTTGGGCGTTTACTGCCCAAAGATTTAATGAGGCTCCAGTTCTTGGACTGAAAGTTTTAGTTTTGCGTTTTGAGCTATCTTTGCTGGTTTTTGGGCGACCTTGACCGGACACTCCTGGCAAAGATTCTGACGAATCTTTTGCCAACTTTGTTGGGGAAACAGCCTGACGCATTTCAAGAACCGTTTTTTCTCCAGCTTTCTTTTTATCTAATTCTAATCCAACTTGGCTAGGAGTAGCAGTACCTCCCTGTAATGCTATTTTCTTTAAAGAATTTTCAATTTGTGGATCAAACCAAGGTCCAGTTTTTCTAACCATTCTATTGCCCTTACGTTCGCGTGTCTCTCTCATTAATCTAGCTTTTTCCATATCTGGATCAAAACCAAATTTCTTTTGTAGTAATTCATCGCTAATTACATTTCTATCAGCTAATTGAATTAATAGAGCCTTTTCTGTATCTTCATTACTTAGATCCATTCTATCAAATTCTATTTTAGCCGGGTGTTGAAAACCCATAGCTTTTTGTACTAATTCAAATTCTTTTTCCCAAAATTCTATAACTAAATCTCTACCATACTGTAGTCTTTGTGTCATAGTTTTTAGACTTATGAAATTATTGGTTGTTCCTGCCGCACCAAATGTGCCCGTTAAAGTTGGAGGAATACCAAGACCAGCATATACGCTATTTAAGTGAGGAATATATTTTGACTCACCTAAAAATTGATGTACACTAGTTTTACTTTCTATAAGTTCTAAGTCTGGTCCCCAGATCAAATCCATAGTACCACCACCAACATTATTGCCTAGAATCTGTGCTAATTTAGCAACAGCAGCTTTTGTTGGTGCAATTTTATGTTCTAGACTACCTAGTTTAAAAATACGAATATTACTAATAGCTCCATCAAGAGCGGCAAGGTCTGCTAGTTTTAATTTTTCTATTATGAAAATATCATCCATAATTGCATATATCATAGGATAAGCCCAACTTTGCCAATCATCTTTCTTGTAATGAAAAACAATAGTTTTTTGAGGATCTAATGGATAAGGCTTTTTAGCTTTTGCTGCTTCTACTATCTGTGCTGGTAACTGAGCAACAATAGCCTTTTCAGCATCTGTTCTTGGGCTATTAATTAGTTTTCTCATTTGAGCCGGAATAGTAATCTCATACTGTTTACTCTGTACAAAAGAGGCTAATCCACCAGCAGACATTTGTACGCAAATAGGATCAATAAAAGTATACTTCCAAGGAATTTCTCTTTTTTCTACCTTTATCTGATCTATACTATCGATATATAAATCTGGAGATCCCATACTTTTGTATAAACTATCAATGACTTTAACATTTAATTTTGCTGTTTGACGATTTAATACAACGCTACCTGTGCGATAGATGTTGTTCAAAAATCTTTCACTACGATCCTTACCCTTCACTTTTTTAAACCACTGCTTGTAAAATCTTTCGATACGTTTATTTCTATGAACAGGAGTAACACCTTGTACTGCAAAATCAGCCATAAGATCAATAACGTTTCTAATCAATCCCATTTTTTGGTAGATATCATCTGCTCTACGACAGATTGCTTTTATTTCACGGGGAACAGTTTCGTCTGGACGGAAAAATTCGTAATCTGCACGGGTTAGTCCTGGGCGACCTCCCGTATTTGAATCTAGATTAGAAAAGTCAACCCCGTATCGTCTATCGGCAACAGACTTGTATATTCCAAATTCCTCTAAAGCACTAGCAGAGTCATGTAATGCTTTGCTTTTACTTAATAAGTCATCTCCCCAAGTAACATAAGCATCTACTCCATCATATTGTGCCGCTGCAACGGCTTCACTTTTAGGGTATTTTTGTTTAGGCATAGTTAATTGAACCGTGATAGGAATGTATTCTGATTAATAAAATGTATTACACTAATTTCGATATATTCCTGTGTAAATATCATCATTTCCTCCACCTCCAGTAAACCAATCTGGCCCCCTATACATCTGACCATCATGCTTCACAACGTCCGCTCTGTTATTACCCACAACATCATATTCAATAGGAGGTAGTATTCTATTCATTTGTCTAGCTATCATATTAGCAATTAGTAAAGAACTATAACGGTCTTTTCTAAGTCTTCCTTTTTTACCACCGGGCATTTTAACTTCTGGAGTATCCCATCTGTCTCTAGCGTTTGGACCTGTACTAGTTTGTGTCATTACTATGGTAGTTAGTTCATCTTTT